>Ga0172379_10000349_pt1 | contig 119337 bp, 94 predicted proteins | sample GrowelOW334metaG_FD_119756 | JGI IMG/M metagenome (GOLD analysis project Ga0172379, IMG submission 119756) | Groundwater microbial communities from an aquifer near a municipal landfill in Southern Ontario, Canada - Groundwater well OW334 metaG | ecosystem: Environmental > Aquatic > Deep... | reverse complement strand
GTCTGTGAGTTACAGTTTATTGATAAAACTGTCAATACTATTACAATCAATTTTTTCATAATCAATTTTTATTTTATCAAGTTATTTTGTGTCAGTTTCTGTTGCTGCATTGCAGCCAACGTTGGCGGTAAGCATAGTAAGGGTTTCGGAGCGCATCACTTTCATTTCCGTATATCGTTAATTTCTTGTTCATATTTCAAATATAGCACATTTGCCCTTATTATGTTTACCGCGGGTTAGCCACTGGGCTTTACTTTCAGTTTATTTGTAAGTTTCCTAAATTCTTTATCTTTAGAGTATTTATGTCTAATTGTCTCATCAATATCTTCTATTCCTATTCCACCTTTGATTGCAATTTTAAGATTATCATAAAAATCATTATTATTTTCTGTTTCACCATAAATTTCTGCCAAAGTTAAATTAGCCCAATAAAAATCCCTATTTTCTTTAAGTGTTTTCTCCGCATAATAGATGGCTTTATCGAATTCTCTCATTTTGAAATATACGTATGCATAACCATTTAGTAAATAATCTATGAAATGAGAACTATTTAATTTCATTGCTAAATCTAAGTCACTAATTGCCTTATCAAATTGTTCTAATTTGCAATATAATAAAGCCCTTGAATAAATTGATTCAATATTGTCTGGGTCTTTAATAATAGCTAAGTTGTAATTTTGCAACGCTTTGCTCAAATCGTTATTCTTATAGTAGATTATTCCTTTTTGATGATTTGATTCAGAATCCAATTGCAAATCCCCATCAATTTTTTCTATTTCATTTAATGCTTTACTTTCATCTCCAAGAACTCTATATATAAAAGCTCTATTGAGTCTAGCTTCATGCAAATCTTTGTCTAAACGTAGGGCTTTATTTAAATCAGATAACGCTAATTTAAAATCCTGATTTTCAATATGAATCAATGCTCTTTGAGAGAACAAAAAGGCATTCTTTTTTTCAAACTTTAAAGAATAGTCCAAATCATTGATTGCCTTTTCTTTTTGCCCCAATTTCAGGTAAACGTTTCCTCTTGCGCCATAAGCTAAATAAAAGTCTGCTTTTTTTGAAATTACTGAATTATATAAAGTTAAAGCTTCATCTAATTTTCCTAAGTCATTTAAACAATTTGCCTTAATATAAAGTAATTCGATATCTTCATTATTCTTTTGTAACAATTCCCCAACAATATTAAGTGCTTGTTCAGTTTTGTCTTGTTGGATGTAAATTTCAAGCAAAAGCTTTTTAACATCAACATTGTCAGGCTGTATAATCAATGCGTGATATAGCTTTTGAATAGCATTATCATAATCACCCTTTTTTTTGTGATTCTCTGATTCTATTATAAGTTCAGTCGTTCTCATTTTCTTGCCTTGTGGCTAACGTTGGCGCTAAACGTAGTTGCGAGTTTAATTACTTGTTGTTGGTTTAAATTCATACTAAAGTTAATTTAAAAGCCGAAACCTACAAAACCCTTGAAGCAATTACGTTTAAGCGCGGGTTAGCGCCTGGCCTTTTTTGATTTCGTTCACTAAAAAATAATACAAAGTATCATAAGTATAATAAAACATAGAAAGCCGCCGTAAACGACTTTCCATGTCTTATATGAGATTATTCTGTTAAAATCATTCGTTTAGTATCTATTTCTTTACCATCGGCAATTAATGTGTAAATATACATTCCCGGTTGAAGTTCATATCCTTGAATTATTAATGTACCTGTACCTTTTGATTGGATTGGAATAGATTTAATTTGCAAACCATTCATATTGTATAAATAAATCATTGCATTTTGGGTAGTCTCGGGCAAATAATATCCAATCTCAGTTTTTTCATCAAAAGGGTTTGGGGAATTCTGAGAAAGTGAAGCTATTGAAGTACTTGTTGAAATTATATCAGTTGTACCTTGTGCACTTTTCAAACTTCCTGAACCTGATTTTAGCAACTTAATCTCACTTTGAAGTCCTGCAATTATGGTCTGTTGTTCTTTTATTGCTTCAGTTATTACTGGAATTAAGCCTATATAATCAATTGCATATAACCCAAGAGAATCGGTTGTTTGTGACACTAAATCAGGAAAAACTTCTTTAAAATCTTGTGCTAAATAACCATATTGCTTGCGCTTTAAATCTTTGTCAATATTGGTAGGAAATTTCTTTGATATAAGAGATAAATCATACAAATAGCTCATTCCATTTATTTGACTAATTTTATCTATTGAACCATGCAATTTATTGATATCTTTTTTCAATCTCTTATCAGAGGATTTATAAATACCTCCGATGTACCAATAATTATAGGAAAAAACCGTGTTTATGTAATTGTCTTGTTTTCCTATTTCAAGTTGCATTTGATCAACATTGTAAAGATTTGGATTAGACCAACGGCCCGACCAATCTAACACTACATCAGTCAAATTATCAAAACGAGTGGTACCGTTTATGTCTAATTTATAGGTTGGATTTGAATTACCTATACCAACTTTACCATCATTTAATACTTTTATTTGTGAATTTGCATTTAGTGTAAATGCAATTACAAAAAGAATCGAAATTATTATTTTGTTTCTCATGACTATTTTAGTTTTAAATTTTTGTTTATGAATTTATTTTATTTCAACACTTGACCCCAATGTAACTTCAAATGGGCCATTAATTATTGTATTTACACTGCCATCGAATATTACAGAAGCATTATTATTGATTGTAATATAAGAAATATTTAAAGAGCAACCCGATACAGTAGTGTTTGAACTATAAGTCCTATAATTAATATTAGTGATATTATCGCATGTTAAATTCAATAAAACATCACCATAAGAGTCACCCGAAGTATTATATGATGAAATTTTGTAATCATAGGCATATGCATTTGAATTGCTCCAAGTATAATTACCATTTGTAAATGGAATTGTTGAAACCAATGTCCAAGAATCGGCATCAGATGCTCTTTGGTACAGATGGTAACCTAATTCTCTATTTGAGTATCTAATATCACCTGTATATATATTGTTATGCCAATTTATGGTTAAATTATTAAGATTACTGCTTTGTATAGTACCGGTTGCACTTTTTAACTGTGGTGGAAGCATTCGCTTATTATTGGGTATCAGGAAATCGTAGGCAATTTGTATTGAATTTTGAATTTGCGCATCTAATCCGCTTTTAAACCTATCAGTATAAACGCTGTAGTTTTGATCAAATCGGTTAAAAGTTGGACCACTTTCATATTTTACATTTGCCATTGAACGCATTATTTCAAATACCCTTGTGCCATATCCACTTAAGTCGTCATTATCGCCTGTATAAATTGATGATTTAAAAATACCATCACTATATCCATCGTACAGATTCCAGAGTAAACTCGAAAATTTCGCTATTGCAGGTTCGTAATTAAAACTATTGTTACCGTACGGATTAGTTAAAAAAGGGCCTTCCTCTGTATTGGATCTATCTTTCATGATACCATCACCATATACTTTGTTTGCATAATTTCTAGCTGCGAATGAATAAAAAATTGCCCAACCTTCTTGTACCGCACAAGATGAATTATCCTCATCCCAAGAATCATAATTGCCGTTCCACATTCTATAATTAACATAATGCCCGTATTCGTGAGAAGTAGTTTCCAAATTAGTATAATCCGGGTCGATGGTTATTTTGGTAAAATAAACATATCCCCATGGTGATATATTCCACTTACGATCAACTGAAAAAATACCATGGTATGGGCTTGCTGATTTGACCAATTCAACAGTTGGCATTGAGAAAGGTATGCTTCCATTATACCGTTGTTTAACCAATTCCCCGGCAAACATCATATTTCTTAAAAGTGAACCATCTTGTGAGTTTACCACAATATCAACACCACTGTATGAAACCAACGTATTGGAGGGGTTGAAATAAAGAACTGCACCTTCACTATCCCCAAAAGTAGTTAAATCACCTTGGTCAGTCGACATCACATATCCATCAGGTAAACTATATGACACGTATGGATTACCCGAACCAACTAAAAGTATTATCTGGTCATATCCTGTTAAATCGGCTGGCATGCCGAAACCAAAATAAAAACTACCGTTAGTGTTTATATTATCATAATGTATATTTTTATAACTTCCTTGCCATGGATGATATGTTTTAAGTGTAGAACTATTTCTGAAGTAAAAATAAATTTTGCCGCCATATAAACCTTCTTTCCTAACAGGTGATTCATGAGCATCATCATAAGTAACGGTACCAATAATATTTATTAAGTAGGTTGATGTTGCAGTTACTGATTTTAGCGTTGGGGCAACATTAGTTGAATCAATATTTAGGCTATCATAATTGCCTTTTACTGCAATAATTTTTTTATGCTCCTTATATGATTTGGATTTTTTAACAAAATCATTCGTAATTGAAGAAAAAACAGCATAATCCTTTTTTCCATGTTCAATACTGATGTGCCTTGATGTTTGCTTCTGGATACTGTCAGGTGCATTTTCCATTTGGGCTATAATATTGACAAGGGAAGCCCCATCGTTTGTTACCTTAACTATAATCCGTTCGGTATATATTCCACCTTTCTGGCACTTTAGTTTTGTTTCATAGCGTTTTGCACCATCTTCGGGAATAACCGCTTTGGGGAAATTAAACATCAATTGCACATCGCCATCGGAATTTACCTTGTAATCGACTTCCAAGGTTACATGGTTTCCAACAATGGGTTCGCCAACAACCCTTATATCAATAATTTCAACCGCAAGCGGTCCTTTGAGACTTGTTGCGTATAATTGATTTATACACAACAGGAAAATGGGTATGCTGAAAAGCATGACCCATCGTTTTCGGGATTGATTCATAAGCTCAAGTTTTAAATGGTTAATAAATAAATACTTAGTTTACATTTTTAAGAATATACAAATGATATAATCCTCTAGCTCCCACATCGGTTAATCGCCCACTCCCATAAACAATGTTTTTTTCGTCGGGCGACCAGTTTGGGAATACATTTACCGACCAGCACCATTCACTTGTGTTTACATCGAGTATTTTCTTTTGCATGGTGTTTAAGTCAATTACTCCAACCTCACTAACATCGCTGGTTGAGCTTGTTCCGGCATGTTCAGGATAACAGGAATATAAAATCTTGTCGCCGGCTTTATTGTAGCGCAACCAGAGGCATATTCTGTTATTCGAAAGATCAAAGGTTATGGCTAAGGTGTCCATAACCTTGGTTTCCATATTGTACTGTATTATTAGTGGCGATTTTGACCTCCGGACCGCAGGTATCAATAGTATGTTTTTAGTTGGGTGAATATCGAAACCGTTCACCATTTCAGTCTCTGGTAATTCCAATTGAGCCAAATAGTCTAAAATCAGGGTTGATTCCCCTGTAGAACGTTTGTATAAAAAGTATCCCGGATTGTTATAAAATGGTTTGCCGTAAGTGTAATAAATAATACTATCATTGTTCCTATAATAAACTGCACTTGAAATATTACAAGTTGAATCAAAAAACTCTGTTATACGACCGGTTTCTGTGTCATATTCTCTAAGCGCCCCTTCCGATACATCTCCAAACCTTGTTTGAACGTATATTATTTTGTTTTGCGAAGGACTGGATTCTATAAAATAAGCTCCTTCATACATTGAAATCATTGAATTTTTTATAACATTAAATTTCTTATCTATCACTCTGAATTGAAGGGGATGAGGATTAAAAATAATACTGTCATTTAACCAAACAGCCGTAGGAATATTAGTTCTACCATAATAATCTTCAACTGCCAATGGTACTATATTTTCGTTAATTGTTGTAGTACAAGGATTGGGGTCACAATCACGACATTGTTCTTGATCGCAACTAATTGAAACTTGAGAGAATATTACCAATATTAATAAGTAATGTGTTTTCATGTCGATATGTTTTTTTCAAATTAAATTTTATTCTATGTTATAATTATAACTGCTGGCATTTCTCAGGCTTGGCGCTAACGGTGGCGGTAAGCATAGTAAGGGTTTCGGAGCGCATCACTCCAATTTCCAAATGTCGTTTCTTTCTTATTCATAATTCAAATATAGCACTTTTGCCCTTATTATGTTTACCGCGGGTTGGTTGCAGTATTTAATTATAATCCTTAGTACTTATTTCTAAAGTGACAGGTTGATTTCTAAAAATAGATGATTCTAGTCTATAATTTGGAACGATTTCACAATCTGTACCCTCCATGTAAGGATAACCTAATTCATTTCCTTTTTTAATCTTTGGAAAATGATTTTCAATCCTCTCGAAATAGTCTCCTTTAATCATTATTACAGAATCATTAGCAATAGACAATCTAATCTGACCTTTTAATAAACCCAATTCATTTTTAATTCTTGCTAAACTATCAAGCTGAAGAAAATAAACACTATCTCGTGTAAAATACAAAGTGTCAAAGTTAAACCAACCGCTTCCTCCACCTGTTGATGTTCGATGGTCTATGTCGAGATAAAAATCCTTGTATTTTTTTATTTCATGCAGTTTTGATTCTGCTATTTTCCTTTCCTTCTCCCTTTTTTTATGAAATCTAATTACCTTCAAAGTATCATTTCCAACCCAACCAAGAATTACATAATCAGGAAAATTTCCCAATTTTCTAGGATTGTATTTTTCGTTGGCTTTTAATATGGTTGTTTCTAATTTTCCTGAACCAAAAGCCATCGGACTTTCTATAAAACATTCGTATAAGTCAATTTGCTGATTAGGACTCGAAAGTTTATAAATATGTTGTATTTCTCCTTCAATCTCAAATGTGCATTGAGAAAATAATAAAGCAAGAAAAATTAATGTTAAAATTCTGTATTTCATATTTTCCTAATATTGCAACCAACGTTTGTATATCCCCTGTTGTATTGGAGATATATCCCATTTGTTCCTTGTATTTTTTACTTGTTTTGATTGCATGATTGTTAAATCCTGCACTAAAGTAATATAATTTATTATAAACATACATTGTCCATCGGGCTTTTTATTCCTTGTAAATACTTATTGCTTACATGCGTGTAAATTTCAGTGGTTTTGCTCGAATAATGCCCCAACAGTTCCTGAATAAAACGAATATCGGTGCCCCCTTCCAATAAATGAGTGGCAAATGAATGACGCAATACATGCAATCCTCCACACTTAGGCACTTTTGATTTTACAAGCGCATCATCCAATACATTCAATAAACTGCTTGGCGAATATTTTCCACCCATTTGTCCTTCAAATAAATAGTCTTTTGGCTTATATTCCTTAAAGTACTCACGCAATAAATCCAACGTATTGTAACTCAAAAGCGTGTGACGGTCCTTTTTACCTTTACCCTGTATAACCCTTACTTGCATGGTTTTACTGTTGATGTCGGAAATTTTGAGGTTCAATACCTCACCTATTCGCAACCCTCCACCGTATATCAAGCTTAACATGCATTTGTGTTTTTTATTAGTAACACATTTTATAATCTTCTCCACTTGCTCCAAATTCCATACCTTGGGCAAGGTCTTTTCCCTTTTCGGACGGTTAATCTCATCCAATACAAAATCGCGCTTTAAAACCTTTTGGTAATATAATTTTATGGCATTTACCGATTGGTTCAACGTTATCGACGAAAAATCCTTCTCACCGCACATCATCTTATGGTATTCATTCACTTTCTCGCTCGCGAATTGGTTAATTTGCGCCAGAGTGGAGAATTTATACGTGTTGATAAATCGTAGCAAATAATGGTAATAAGTGCCGATGGTGTTTGGGCTGTAGTTTTTCAATTGCATGTATTTTAAAAATTCTAAGGGCACGCTCTTATAACCATTTCCCTTTTTATACGCCTGCTCAAACAGTAAGCTTTGAATTTGAAAATCGCTTATGGTTAGTTCGTTATGCAGACATATTTTTAAAGCATTGGATACCGATTGGATAAATTTCTGTAATACCATTCTACTGGCTTGAAGTGTAAAACACCGCAGTTCCTTGTCCCATCGTGAATGGGTATTTGAACTCAACACTTGGTAAATCTCCTTTTTATAGGTAAACTTTATAGCCAGTATTTTTGCTTCATTTTTTATTACCGGCACAAGCATTATCTGTCCTATCTTAACGGGCTGTTCCAGTACTCCCCTGAAATAGGTGGTATTACCAATATCAACCAATCCGGTGCGGTTCTGTAGTTTTGCTTCAAAATAATGCGTGTCAACCGCTGCAATATCTTCAAACAGATCCTTCAATAAGCCAACCACTTTGGGACTGTTTTTTACTGAAAAAGCATTCAATCGTTCGTTCCATACAATCCAGTCGTTGAGCAATATCCGCTCCTGAATATCGGAATTTGGCTCAAAATAAAGAACCGAATTATCCTCTTTGGAATCCGAAACATGGTTCAGAAAAATCACTGGTTTTTCCGGTTGCCTCACTTGAATCGGTTCTGGAGGCAAACTTACATCTACTGGTTCCATATTAAGAACCGAAATATCCACTTTGAAATCCGAAACATGATTCAGAAAAATCACCGGCTTTTCCGTTTGCCTTAATTGAATCGGTTCTGGAGGCAAACTTACATCCACTGGTTCCATAATACTGATGTTAGATTAGACAAAATATTTTATAACAGATTAATTTTGATAAAGTAACTATTTAGTAAAATTCGATAAAAAAATATACCTTAGCGGTAGGTTAAGCGTGTATAAACGAATATAAGCGTATAAAAAAATGGAAAGTAGTCAAACCTGTCTCTATTGCCAAGAGCCCTTAAAAGGCAGAACCGATAAGCGGTTTTGCGACAGTCAGTGCAAAAGTGCCTACCACAACCGAAAAACCGACACAAAAGAAAATTACATAAAAGAAATTAACAAACAATTGCGCCGCAACCGATCAGCCCTGAGGTATGCCTGTCCGCAAGGTAAAGCAACAGTTCGTAAAGAGTTTCTGGAAAAACTAGGCATGAATTTTAAATACAATACCCACAGTTGGAACAGTCAGAACGGCTCCTCATACCAGTTTTGTTACGATTACGGATATGCCCAAGTGGAAGATCCGTTAAAAGTGTTGATTATTCAACAACAGGATTACATGATAGTGTAAAAAACTGACTAATCCTTTTTATACAATTGCTGCTACCTTACAACCTTTTTATCAGGTAATCCGCTTTTAAATAATATGCACGCCTATCCCCTGTTTGTCAGTATGATTTTACTTAACTTTGAATTTACGATTGCTTCTTCTTATGAATATCGTTTCAAAGAACAGAGAAAAATAGTATTTTTGCATAAAAAAAATGCGTCTCATACTTTTGCTCTTTGTATTATCTGTTTTTATGAATTTAGCAGTAGCACACCCACTGCATTTAAGCATTACCAATATTGATTTTGAAGCCGATTCCGCAAAAATATCCATTCGGGTTTTTGATACTAATTTATTCCTCCATCTAGTGCAATGCTATCCCGAAGCAACAATTTCAGGTAAAGCTGATTCTATTGAGTTAGCGCATCAATACAGCATTAACTATATTCAAAAGTCGTTACAACTTTATATTGAAAATATACCGGCTACTCTCTATTATGTTAATAAAATAGTTGATGATGGGTCGGTTTGGTATAATTTTAGCGCATTAATTTCCGCCGAAATTGAAAAATGTACTATTGAAAACCGTATATTGACCGAGTGTTACGATGACCAAAAAAACTTGACCTTACTAAAAAAAGGAAAATTTGAACGTGGCCTTGAATTTGATAGCAACCTTACCCGAATTGAGGTAATACTGAATTAAAAAATAGACTAACTATGCTAAAACGGCTATTTTATTTGTTGATATTTTTAAGCATTGCTTTTCAAGCTATTGCCACCCATAACCGTGCCGGTGAAATTACTTACCGCCAAATTTCGAGTTATACCTTTGAATTTACCATAACTACCTTTACTAATACCAAACCCACTTCCGATGGTACCCAACCCGCTGATAGGAATTCATTAATAATACAATGGGGCGATAATACCTATTCTGAAATAGCCCGCTCAGGTATTGAAAACCTGCCCGATTTCTATAGAAAAAACACCTATATCGGAAACCACACCTATTCCGGTCCTTCAACTTTCGAAATTTTAGTGGAAGACCCAAACCGGAACGAAGGGGTGCAAAATATACCCAATTCAATTATGACCGTTTTTTCAATCAAAACTATTTTACAGATAAATCCAACCCTAGGTTTCAACAACACTCCTATTCTACTAAATCCTCCGGTTGATAAAGCTGCCGTTGGACAGATTTTTATTCACAACCCGGCTGCTTTTGACCCTGACGGCGATAGTCTATCTTACGAATTAACCATTTGTACCGGTGAAAACGGAAAGCAAATTTCTAATTATTCGTTTCCACCGTCAAGCAACAGGCCTATATTTATTGAACCCTCTGAGGGCAATTTAATATGGGATGCTCCAACTTTACCGGGAAGTTATAATGTGGCTTTTTATATTTATGAATGGAGGAAAGGAATTAAAATTGGACGGATTACCCGCGACATGCAAATTGAAGTTTTTGAAACTGAAAACACGCCACCAACCATCGACTACATTTCCCCAATTTGCGTTACTGCCGGCGATACCGTTCGATTACTTATTACTGCCCGCGATAGTGCCAATGAAAAAATTACTTTATCGGCTACCGGGGGTAGTTTTAATGTTGATTCTGCCTCAACGCTTACTTCAACTCCTAATAATGGAGTAGTTACCGGACTTTTTAAATGGGAAACAGAATGTTTGCATGTAAGAAAACAACCTTATGAAGTTGTTTTTAAAGCCACCGACAATAACAGTGAAGTAAATCTGGTTGATCAACAAGATGTTGATATAAGAGTAATTGGTCCGGCACCAAAAAACCTATCGTTGCAGCCTACCAACAATTCCATAACGCTAACTTGGGAGCCTTATGGATGTGATAACCATGTCGGTTTTTTAATTTATCGAAGCATGCAACCTTATGGCTTTATTCCCGATTCCTGCGAAACCGGAGTTCCATTCTACACGGGCTTTGTACAAATAGCATCCATTGATTCCCCTACCGAATCAAGCTTTATTGACAATAACGATGAAAAAGGGTTGTTGCAAGGATATACCTATTGCTACATAATAACGGCTCTTTTCCCGGAATCATTTGAAAGCAAAGCTTCGGACGAAGTCTGTGGTGACTTGGTGCGGGGAACCCCTATTATTATTAATGTAAGTGTCATTCAGCACGATGTAACAACTGGTGAAATGTTTGTTGCTTGGTCGAAACCCATTGAGTTTGATACCATTAAATATCAGGGACCTTATCAATATATTGTAAAGCGGGCGGAAGGTATTTGGGGAACCAACTATCAAAACATTGATACCTTGCCTGGTTTAAACGATACGCTCTATTACGATACACCATTAAATACGGCTGAAAAAACCTACAACTATAAAATTGAAATCCACAACCCTCAAGGCTTAACAGAACTGCCCATGACTGCAAGTTCCATTTTCCCCCAATTAGATGGTTCAAATAAAAAACTAAAACTGAACTTTATTAAAAACACTCCCTGGCAAAATTATCAATACATTGTTTACAGGCTTAACCCGGATATGATCACTTATGACAGCATTGGAGTTACCTCAACGGAATTTTTTGATGACACTCCCTTGGAAAACAATAAAGAGTATTGTTATAAAATTACCAGTTATGGCCAATATTCGTTAGATGGAATTTTAAAACCCCTGGTAAACTATTCACACAAAAACTGTGGAATGCCCGTTGATACTATTCCTCCTAACACATTATCACTTGAAGTTGAGAGCGATTGCAAAACTTTTTACAATACACTGGTTTGGAAAGTGAATGATGATATAAATCAAATAGCAAAATACAAAATTTATAGTGCACCTGATCCTGCATCAAGCTACACCTTGCTCGATTCTGTAATGAACCACGACACTCTCACCTATCGTCATTATTCGGGCGAAACGCCTTCGGGTTGCTATAAGGTTACAGCTGTTGATTCCAACTTAAACGAAAGTGCGTTTTCGAACTTTGTTTGCGTTGACATTTGCTCTTATTACGAGCTTCCCAATGTGTTTACCCCAAATGGCGATGGCATGAATGATACTTTTATTCCGCTGCCCCCAGCCGAGGTTATTGATAATTACATTCACCACATTGAATTGTCGATATACAGCCGATGGGGAAATCTGGTTTTTGAAACAAACAATCCACACATAAATTGGGATGCTAAAAGTTCACAAACCGATAAAAAAGTGACCTCAGGAGTATATTATTACGTTTGTGAAGTTTATGAAAAAAGAATTTCAGGAGTTGAACACCGCACACTTACGGGGTTTGTGCATGTTTTATACGGCCAAAATTCACCAGAATAAAATCTGTACCACTATGCTACTAGTTGATAAAATATATCATGTGCAAAGATTTAATATAATGACTGGAATTGTTATTATGCTATTTATTGCACCTTATAGTTTAATGAGTCAGGAAGTTAACCATCTTTTAACGACCCGCACCCTAAATTTAAAAGGACTTGCCGCAGAAACTTTGACTTATTTTGATAAAAATATAGAACATCCAACCTTAGAATTGCTATTTGAAAAGGGCAATGCCTATTTTTTAATTGCCGATTATAAAAATGCCGCCAATTGTTATTATCAGGTCAATCAAAGCAACAACCAATTGGCAACTTACGAATTGGCCCGATGCTATGCACAAATGAATAAACCGGAATTAGCCTGTTCCTATTTAACCATTCATTTAAAAATGAAAAAACGCAACATGCAAAGCTATATTAAATCAGATGTTGCGTTTACAGGCATAAGCAAATCACAGGAATGGATTACTTTATGGAATACCGATTGGTATTCAAAATATGATTTGATGTATGAAGATGCCTGGTACGAATACAAATTAGGAAATAATCAGGAAGCCCTTACCATTTTGAACAAACTTACGGATATCAGAAAATCAATGGTTCAGGCAAATCAGTTGAAAGCTCTGGTGTACGAAAAGCTGAACGAACCGCAAAATGCTTTGATTAGTATTAATCTGGCATTAGCCAAAGACCCGGAAATTGCTGATTACCATTACATAAAAAGCCGATTGGAATTAACTCTTAACAAACCTAAAAAAGCGTTAAATAGTATTGATGATGCATTGCATCGTGACTCAACCCAAATTGATTATTATTTTTTAAAGGCTAAAGCGAATTTAAGTGCAGGTAAACAACAACAAGCCATTGCCGATGTTGAGTTATTGATATCAATCATGCCAGATGCGCCTACCTTGTTTCTTTCGGGCAAAATTTATGCTGAAGCCGGAGAATGGCAATTGGCCATAAAAGCATTTAATAAGTGTATTGCTATGGAGCCCTATAACCCGGTGTATTTTATAGCTCGTGGCGACGCCTATCTAAAAACAGAAGTATTTAATTTTGCTGAAAAGGACTTTAGTTTTGTGCTCGACTTTGAGCCAAATAGTGGAGAACTTTATTTTAAAAGGGCAAAAGCCCGGTTAGGAATGAAAAATAGGGAAGATGCCTGTTCCGATTTTAACAAAGCATACAATCTAAACTATGTCGCAGCCGATGAATACATTAAAAATTATTGCCGTAACTATTCAAAATAGGTTTCGGATATTGTAATGGAACTAACCGGGTTAGTTTTGAATACAAAATCAAACATCTCATAGAAAACCTTTATTCACCAAACAATTTGATTTATAAATATTTATCGTATATTTATGTATTCTATTTGGTGATTTTAAAGTTCACTTGTTGGTTACTAAAAAATGGTCAAATTATATCTAAGTTGAGCGATTTGACCCCGAGGACTCGGGGTCAAAAGCGCTTTACTTAGATAAAACCCTCCCGAGAAATCGGGACAGGCTGACATAGCAATTGTTGTTTTTCACAAATTGAGTGAAGCGAAAATTTGTAAAAACTTACAATTGTTCAGTCGATTGAGCAGATTTGCGATAGCAAATCGCTCAATTTGGGTTAGATTCAACTTTTTCGAATGGATTAGTTTTTACACAAAAACAATAAAAAATACTCCAATGAAAACACAACTATTTATTGTATTATTCTTTACATTGATGCAGGCTGGAATAGCCCAAGATCAATTAAAAGAGCGCACCATTACTGTAAAGCAAAGTGAATCAGGAATCTCCGATTCAGCAAACTATGAACTACTTATTATTGATCCGGGTTTTGAAAGCTGGTTAGTATCGGAAGCCAAGCCCATGGGCTATCACTCACAAATGTACCTTGAAAATTGGAACCGGCAGTATGTAGCTGAATGGAATAACCGGTATTCTGCCGGACAAAACATGGACGTAATTGAATCGTATGTTGATTATAACCATACTACGAATTACGGTTTGGAAGTAAATTATAAATTGTACAACTACTTTATTTATGCCGAAAAAAAATACAACCTGCAATTATTAATCCGGGTTGGAAACTGAAGTTTCTTTTACATTTAATATTCCAACCTTCCTCAAAAAGGTAAGTAAACTTTTTGAATCATTTCCTGATATTCACTTTCAAGGGAACTATTGGCAGTAATGCCTCCTCCACTTTTAAACACCAATTGCTCCTGTTGTTTTTCAATAAACCTGATCAACACTCCGCTATCTATATCCTTTCCATCAAAAACACCAAAAACACCTGTATAAAAACCTCTTTTATGTGTTTCGGCAGAGGCTATTATTTCCAAAGTTTTTTCCTTGGGTGCTCCGCTAATACTACCTGCGGGTAACAATTGAAAAATAATATTTCCTAATTGTTGCCGATATTGGTTATCAAGTATTCCGCTTATTTTACTGCTCACCTGCAAAAGTTTACCTTCATTGGTTTTAATCACATCAATATACCGATACTTTTCTACTTTTACATTAGTGGCCACTTTACTTAAATCATTTCTGATTAAATCAACAATGGTAGCATGTTCAGCTGATTCCTTTTTATTGGTCAGAATCTCATATTCTGCATTTTCCAGTTGGGCGTCAATTGTTCCTTTCATGGGAAAGCTATAAATAGTACCCTCCTTAATTTGAATAAATATTTCAGGACTAAACACAACAAATTCATCTTTAACATACAACCTATACTTAGCTTCACTTTGCAAAAAAATGTCGCGCAACGTTAGATTGCATTCAATTGGGGTAGTGCAAGTAAGGTTAGTTAAATAGGAATCGCCACGCAATAAATGATGCATCACCTTATTGTATGATTCTTTATAATCACTAAAAGCTATTGGTTTTTTGGTAAACTGGTTTAATGCAACCCGGTTGCAATCATTAAGGTGAGCCGCATTAGTAAACCCATTTACATAAAAAAGAATCTCATCCGGATTTATTTCCGAAATGGGAATAATGCGGGAATGGCTAGTCTCGTAATTTACCATAAAAAGAAAGGGAATCTTTTCCTGTGAATAACGGTTTATTACAGCAATAGCCTCAAGTTGATTCATAATTAATTATATAGGCTCAAAGATAATTATTTTAGCTGTTTCCCCACTTTTTACGGAATTTTCACCAAAGAAATTGCTTTTAAAAAATCCTAAAGAGTTCTGCAAATAAATTTTGCTACTCAAAAAAGTCTCATTAATTAATGAGACTTTACGACTTTAAAAATGGAAAAAGAAAGTTGATCTGATTTTATATACCTACCCCTGTCGATAGTTGCCGTTCATTGTAAGAGCCCTAGTGCCAGTATGATAAATTGTATTATAATCGAATATTTGCAAAAATTATAATTCGATTTAATAATATGACAAATAAAACTCAGATAGAAGTTGAAAATAAGCTCATTTCAATAGTTAAACAAGATGAGCAAGATTATATCTGCCTTACAGATATGGTAAGAGATGAAGAAGGGACAGACCATATCCGCAATTGGATGAGAAATCGCAATACTGTTGAGTTTATTGGATTATGGGAATCTTAGAATAATCCAAATTTTAAACATGTCGAATTCGACACCTTTAGAAAACAAGCTGGATTAAACAGTTTCAATTTGACACCTAAAAAGTGGATTGAGGCAACTGATGCAATAGGGTTGATTTCAAAATCTGGTAGATACGGAGGGACTTATGCTCACAAGGATTTAGCATTTGAGTTTGGTTTGTGGATTAGTCCAATGTTCAAACTTTTGTTGATAAAGGAATATCAACGACTAAAGGAAATTGAGAGTAATCAATATAATCTTTAATGGAATGTCAAACGGATTTTGACGAAAACAAATTACCTTATTCATACCGATGCCGTAAGGGATTGCATTCTACCTAAAAAAAACTATGATAAAGATAAAGAGTGGTTGATTTATGCCGAGGAAGCAGATTTGCTGAACGTTGCATTATTCAATTGTACTGCGAAAGATTGGAGAGAAGCAAATTCAGAAAAAGCTAAAAAAGGCTTAAATATTCGTGATTTTGCAAGTATAAATGAACTTGTTGTTTTATCAAACCTTGAAAATCTAAATTCTATTCTCATTCGTAATCAGATTGATAAAACTGAACGCTATAGACAGTTAAGAGAGATTGTTCAAATTCAATTAAAATCGATTGATGGACAAGATTTTATGAAAGCATTAAAAAAAGTATCTGACAATATTTATATTAGCAACAAAAAGAAATTAGATTAAACAACGAAACGACACCCTAATTTTAGGGTGGGAGCTTAGAGCTACTAAATTTTAAATTAAGTAGCTTATGGTAATCGGAAGATTCTCCCTTGCTTGTAGGGGAACTTAGCCGAAAGCCGTCTCATGACCCCGAGGACTCGGTGGAGGGGGACAAAAACAAGAGTAAAGTAGAATTAAAAAATCATTTATTTGTTTGAAAATGCTAATTTCGCAACCATAAAAACAACGTTTATGATACAGCGGATTCAAACCATTTATTTATTAGCTGCCGCAATTGCAGCACTACTCATGTACTGGGGACCTTTGGCTACTTTTGGCAGCATTTCCATGTATAGCTGCCACCTTACTGACCCGGCAAACGGACCACAAATTATTTCAATGATTGTTTTAGCAATACTGCCATTAGTAAGCCTGCTGCTCAGCTTTTTAACTATTTTTAAATTTAAAAACCGTACCCTTCAAATAAAGCTGGGAAGGTTCAATTTATTGCTTCTCATAGTTATTTTAGGGGTGGAATATATTTATGCCTCACGAATTGGAAGCGTGTTACAAATTAAACCATCGTTCGAATATTTATCCATCATGCCATTTGTTTCGATGCTGTTTATTTTGTTAGCAAACAGAGCCATTAAAAAAGATGACGCATTGGTAAAATCTGCCGATAGAATTCGTTAAAAACTAGGTAGATAAATTAATTGAGATGCAATGAAAAAAACTTTTTCCCTATCAATTCTTATCATTATTGCATTTTTATTTGGATGCCAAAGCCAAAAAAAACAGGCCTTACACCAAATAAAAATTCTTTCGGTTCAATTGGATTCTGTTAATACGGTTTACTCAGGTATTGATTGGGAATATTGGAGTCAACTTAACGATAAAATATCAAGTAATACGGCTGTTCTTGCCGAACAATCAGATAGGGCTATAAAACTAGATTCCTCTTTTGTTAATTATTTTGGTGCATACAGCACTGCTGGAAAAATACTGTCGAGGACATTCCGGAAAAGCAAAACTAAGATTGAAGAGGAATTACAGCTTTCGCAAAAACAACTAAACAATCTAACAAAAGATATAAAAGCCGAGCTTATTCCCGAAGTTGACTCGGTAACTATTTATATTGAACAGGAACAAAAAGCAATGGAGAAACTTATTTTTATGGTAAGTACTCTTGAAATTTCATTAAGCAAGCAGCAGCAAGCCTACGATTCAACCTACAAACAGGTAGAAGCATTGGTATCGAAATTAATGGAAACGAAACCGAATCCAGTTAAAAACAACGAAGAAATTCACTACACCGAAGATCAGGAACAGGAATAAACTAAATGAACTTGAAAAAAAAAACGGCCCAACTATTCTTAATGGCAACCTTGCTGTTAATTACCTATACCACCATAGCACAGCAAGATACCGAAACATCGGAATATCAAATTGGTATGCAATATTACCGGAATGGACAATACAATGAAGCAACACTTATTTTTAAAAAATTGTATTTCTCAAACCATTCCAATACTTTTTACAAATACTACCTCAATTGCCTCATAAATACCAAAGATTATTCTCAGGCCGAAGCAATAGCTAAAGAGCAAATTAAATTCGATAAATTCGAACTAAGCTACTGGGTTGACTTGGGAGGTATTTATTCCTTTCAGGGCAACGATTCAAAAGCCAATTCAACCTATCAGGGAGTCATAAAAAAACTCAAAGCCGAACAACGACAGATTTTGAATTTGGCCAATGCTTTTATGGCAAAACAGCTTTTCAACTATGCCGAAGAAACCTATCTAGAAGGGAAAAAACTTTTAAATAGCACCTATGGTTTTCAGATGGAAATGGCGCAGTTGTATTATTACATGCGCAATTACGATAAAATGATTGACTCCTATCTCGATTTATTAAGAATAAGCGATCTTTACCTGGCCAATGTTCAAAACCAGCTGCAAAATGCCGTTTACAACGATGTGGATAAAAGCTTGAAAGAAAAGCTAAAATCAAACTTATTGATGCGTCTGAATCAATATCCTGATATTCTTGTTTACAATGAATTACTGGTTCGGCTATACATTCAGGATAAAGATTTTGAAAATGCCTTTATTCAGGCAAAAGCTTTGGACTTGCGATTAAACGAAAATGGACAGCGAATAATGGCTTTAGCTAAAGTGGCCTTTGAAAACAATCATTTTGATATAGCCATTAATGCGTATCAGTATGTTATAAACAAAGGGAAACATCTGGAATTTTATTTTGATGCCCGAAGTGAATTATTGGAGGTGATGTATCAGCGGATTGTTTTGAATATTGACAATCAAAAAGCAGATCAATTTAAATTGGAAGAATCGCTCATAGGAGCTTTGCAGGATATGGGAAGCAATGCGGGAACTGTTAACTTAATTAAAAATTTGGCTCACTTGCAAGCCTTTTACCTTGGAAAAACTGCCGAAGCCCAGTTTTTGCTCGAAGATGCAATAACCATTCGTGGAATTAACTACCAGCAAAAAGGAGAATTGGAACTGGAATTAGCCGACATCTATTTAATTGATGGAAAGGTTTGGGATGCTACTCTTGCTTATGCCCGCGTGGAAGATAATAATAAAAACAATCCCATTGGATCCGAAGCTAAATTCCGTAAAGCGCGGCTTGCCTATTTTATTGGCGACTTTGTTTGGGCCGCGGCTCAGCTTGATGTGTTAAAAGCGAGTACTTCGAAATTGATTGCCAACGATGCCGCTAATTTATCATTTTTTATTTTCGAAAATTCCGGTTGGGATACCGTGGAAACGGCACTTGCGACTTATGCCAAGGCTGATTTTCTTTTTTATCAATCGAATGATTCTCTTGCCTTATTAACCCTAGATACGGTAATTACCAATTTCAGCAGCCACGAACTAGTAGATGAAGCATGGTTGCTTAAAGGCAAAATACTTCAAAAAAAGTATCAATACAGCCAATCCATTGAGGCTTATCAAGTTATTGTTGACAAATACTACTTTGATGTTTTGGCTGATAATGCCTTATTTGCTATTGCCGATTTGTACGAAAACCAGCTCCAAAACAAAGAGCAAGCCATGGAACTGTATAAAAAAATTATGACCGATTTTCCCGATAGTATATACAAAATGGAATCAAGAACCCGATTCCGCAAACTGCGAGGCGATGCCGTAGTAAATTAATTGCTTAATACAAAAAGAATGATTGGTGTATTGATTGTAATGACATTAGGTATTGTTATAGGACTTGCTTTTCGTTCCAAAACGAAAATGATCCAACTAATTAACAAATCAACTATCTGGATAATTTTTCTTCTCCTTTTTTTTATGGGAATATCCATTGGCGCAAATCCTATTATTATGAAGAATATAGACACCATAGGTATCCGAGGGTTTGAATTAGCCTTAGTTTCGGTATTAGGAAGTTCCCTATTATCATGGTTGGTTTATCATCTCTTTTTTAAAAAAGAACAAAATGAAGGATAGTTTGCTCATTGTGCTCTTTTTCGTAATCGGCTTATTAGCCAGTTATTTCAACTTTGTACCGGATGCATTGCTTCAAAAGGATATGAGCACCTACACATTGTACCTATTAATGTTTATTGTGGGCATTGGCATTGGTGGCGATAAAAAATCTTTTGATGTATTGCGTAAAGTCAATTTAAAAATTTTACTGGTACCAATTACAGTGATTGTTGGAACACTTGGTGCTGTTGTAATTTTTTCGTGGTTTGTCCCCGATTTAACCATGCAAGAATCGGCAGCAGTAGGCGCCGGCTTTGGATATTACAGTTTATCGAGCATTTTAATAAGTGAATTACACAGCGAAACTTTAGGTACTATTGCCCTGCTGGCAAATGTGATGCGTGAAATACTGACACTGATATTTGCACCAGCTTTAGCTTGGGCTTTTGGAAAATTAGCTCCGGTAGTTAGTGGTGGAGCCACCGCCATGGATACCACGTTACCTATAATTACAAGAGTTTCCGGAACTGATTACGGTTTATTAGCCCTTTTTAGTGGCATTGTTTTAACCATACTGGTTCCATTTTTAGTTACCTTTATTTTATCGTTGTAATAAATTCCAATTATGATAAAACTATTCCTATCACTTTGTTTAGTAGTACTGTTCCAGTCTTGTTCATTTATCAGCAAACCTTTAATTGAACAGCTTAAAGAATTACCGGGTGTGGTTTCAGTTGAAGAAATTAAGCTGGATTCCAGTTTTGGTCAACAATTCGAACTATACTTTGAACAACCCATCGATCATAATAATCCTATGTTGGGACACTTTAACCAACGGGTAATAGTTACAAACATTGGGCTAAACCAACCTGTAGTTGCTGTGCTTGAAGGTTATCGTATCTGGAACGGAAAGAGGGAAGAATTAACCCAGATTATTAATGCAAACCAAGTAAATATTGAACATCGCTTTTTTAAAGACAGTAAACCGGATAGCATTCCCTGGGAAAAACTTACTATTTGGCAAGCGGCTACTGACCAACACCTTATTATTAATGCATTGCAACAAATCTACCATCAGCCATGGGTATCAACAGGAATAAGCAAGGGAGGACAAACAACCATGTACCATCGTTCTTTTTATCCGGCAGATGTGGCAGCTAGTGTAGCTTATGTGGCTCCCTTGAATTTTGAACGGGAAGATGCCCGTATCTATGAATTTTTAAAAACGGTGGGTTCAGATGAGGATAGAACACGAATTTATGATTTTCAATGCCTTTGCTTCGAAAAATTTGAGATGTTGCTTTCGTTATTGAAACAAAAATCGATGGAAAACAACTGGCATTTTGACTTAGGATTTGAAAAAACGCTTCAATATTCAATTTTGGAATACAGCTTTGCTTTCTGGCAATGGGGGCGATTTACATCCGATGAAATACCCGGTGCTGAAGCTAGCAATGATGATCTTTATAACCATTTAAATGCCGTATCGGGTTTTACATTTTTTGAAGCCAACGATGTGGAGCAAAACCGTCCGTTTTTTTGGGCTGCATTAACCGAAATTGGAATGTATGGCTACCAAACCGAACCGTTTAAAAAATATCTGGGTCAGTCACCCGATTTTACCTTTGAATTCACGCTACCTGAAGGTGTTGAAGCGAAATTCCAACCTACAAAAATGCAAGAGGTTAAAAACTTTTTAGATACTGAAGCAAAAAATATGCTCTTTATTGTTGGAGGACTTGATACTTGGGGAGCCACTTCATACACTCCGTCAGGCAACAACAACCTTGTTCGGATTATTTTACCAAATGGGCATCATGGAACCCGCATTAAAAATTTTCCAAAAAAAGAGAGAGAAAATATTTACTCGTTACTGGAGGAATGGATGCAAATAAAAATTAATGATCCATTTGAAGCAGAATAGTTAGCTTGAAAAAATTGATAATTGATAATTCAATGTCGTTTAGTTAGCGTTTTCACCCTCCGCCCTTCGGGCACCTCCCTCAAAGGAGGACTAGCACTGCTGCCACAGAGGAGGTATCCCCTTGAGGGGATTATAGGGGTGAATCTTTCTTAACTAAACGACATTAATTGATAATTGATATTTGATAATTGATATTTGATAATTGATATTTTAACGAATCATTTGTACCCGTGAAAAACCAAAACAAAGCCTTACTGTTTACTTTAACAGCAGTTCTTTTGTGGTCAACTGTTGCGGTACCTTTTAAAATTGGATTACAATACTTTCATTTCATCCACTTCCTATTTATAACCACAAGTATTGCGGTACTTGTGTCATTTTTAAACCTATTGATTCAGCAAAAACTTTCCCTATTAAAAAAACTCACGTCAAAAGACCTGATGATAGGTATTGCAGGCGGGTTCCTAAACCCTTTTTTATATTATTTAATGCTTTTTAAAGCCTATTCCATCCTACCGGCACAAATTGCTCAAGCATTAAATTATACCTGGCCCATCATATTAGTATTACTATCTATTCCATTTTTAGGCCAAAAACTTAAATTAAAAGGTTTAGCTACCCTACTTATAGGTTTTATAGGTGTTTATCTAATTGCTTCGCAAGGCAATCCATTTCAAATTAAACCGTTGGAACCATTTGGTGTTAATTTGGCCATTGCGTCATCGGTAGTTTGGGCTAGTTTTTGGATTATAAATACACGATCAGCAATTGACAGTAGTTTAAATCTATTTCTCAATTTTTCGTCTGGTTTATTGTTTACCCTGCCTCTGCTGTTTTTTTATCCATTGAATTACAATGTGCCATTAACTGGTTGGTTGGCCGTAACTTATGCAGGTATTTTTGAGATGGGAATTACTTTTGTTATTTGGTTAACTGCCATGAAATTAACCAGCCGCACCGATAAAATAAGTAATTATGTCTATCTGTCACCCTTTTTATCGCTCTTCTTTATTCACTTGATTTTAAAAGAGCACATTCATTTTACTACCTTAATAGGCTTAAGCTTAATAGTAGCTTCAATTTTTACTAACCGATGGTTAAGTAATGTTGAAAAAATGTAAAAAGCCTTGAGGTTTTCAAGGCTTTTCAAAATCAATATCCCTTTATTTTGGATTTACAATATCATAAACAGTTTTCGTATGATATGCTACAACCTATTCAGGCTGTTTTGTTTCACCTGATTTAATTCTTCCGGCATCCTTTAAGGCTTTGTCAATTATCCACTCAATTTGCCCATTGATGCTTCGGAATTCGTCAGCAGCCCATTTCTCTAATCTTTCATATTTTTCCGGATCCACCCTTAAAACAAACTGCTTCTTTTTGCTCATATTATCTCAATTTTAGCCTTTCGGCTTTTAAAAAATTAATGATGCAAGGTGCCCGCATTTACAATTGGTCTGGCTGATTCCTCGCTGCAGAGAACCACCATTAAGTTGCTTACCATGGCGGCCTTCTTTTCATCATCCATATCAATAATCTCTTTAGCTTTTAGTTGTTCAAGAGCCATTTGCACCATACCAACCGCCCCTTCAACTATTTTTGAACGTGCAGCCACAACTGCCGTAGCTTGCTGACGCTTAAGCATTGCTCCGGCAATTTCAGCAGCATAGGCAATGTAACTTATGCGGGCTTCAATAACATGGATTCCAGCCATATCGAGCCGTTCCCGCAATTCCTCTTCCAAACGGCTGTTGATTATTTCGCCTCCTGAACGCAAGGTTATATTGGCATTTTCATCTTCAAAATTATCATACGGATAATGTCCGGCCAATTTGCGCAACGCAGCCTCACTTTGAATTAAAACAAAATGTTCAAACGCATCCACTTCAAATGCCGCTTTGAATGTATCACGAACCCTCCATACCAAAACAATCCCAATCATAATAGGGTTTCCCACTTTGTCGTTCACTTTAATGGGTTCGCTGTTAAAGTTTTTGGCTCTAAGCGATATCTTTCGTCTTACAAACAGCGGATTTACCCAAAAGAAACCATTTTCCTTTACAGTACCTTTGTACCGACCAAATAAAACCAATACACACGACTCATTTGGATTGACAATTTGCAAACCGGTAAAACAAAAAATACCTATTGCCAACACAACAATCATTGGGAACATTTTCGCAAAAACAATCAGGCCTAGCGAGCCTAAGACCACCAATAACAATACCAACACAGCTAGATATCCATTAGCCGCAGTAAATTCTTTTTCGATTTTCATAATTTTCTGGTTTTTAATATCATTTTAATATCATAAAGATATTATTATAATTTTTAATATACAATAAATTCGAGGTCAAATACACTTTTTTCTGCTAAATAAACCTAGCAAATATCATATTTTCATTCATAGCTGAGATTGAATATAAATTGTACCTTTGATTGTATTTTTACGATTAGAAATTTTTAAAACCAAAATAAGAGGGTATGTTATCGAAAAAAGATTTACAATTCCTGAATAAAAAGGAAATCACCCCTGAAAAGATAACAGAGCAGATCAATCAATTTATAAATGGATTTCCCACCTTAGACATTATAAAACCTGCCCTTGTTAAAGACGGAATTAAGCAGCTAACCGATAAAATGCTGGATGAAAAAATTAAAGTATTTGAAAAATCGTCAAAAAAACTCAAATCCATTAAGTTTGTGCCCGCTTCGGGGGCTGCAACCCGCATGTTTAAAACATTGTACGATGCAATGAACCATTACCATAATTCCGAAGAAGAATATCTTAGAATTACCACCGATAACAGCTTTCAATCAGTTAATTACTTATGTAAAAACCTTCAGAATTTAGCTTTTTATAATGAGTTGAAACAAGCTATTGAAATGGATGGTTGCAGTTTGGATGAAATATCTAAAAAAAGGGATCTTCCACTTTTAGTTCAATATTTGCTTACCGAGAAAGGTCTCAATTATGGCAATCTTCCGAAAGGATTAATAAAGTTTCATAAAACCGACAAAGGCAATCGCACCCCTTTGGAGGAGCATCTAATTGAAGGGATGGATTATGCTGCTTCAGGAAAAAAGATTTATCTGCACTTTACGGTTTCACCCCAACATCTTGATCTATTCAAAAAACAAGGCCAGGAATTAGTTGCTGAATATAAAAAGAAAACAAAATTCAAAATCCATATTACATTCAGCATTCAAAAACCATCAACTGACACCATTGCTGTTGATGAGGCCAACTTACCATTGCGGGATCAAGACGGAAATATACTGCTCCGCCCCGGAGGACATGGCGCTTTAATTTATAATTTAATGGACTTGGATGCCGATTTAATATTCATCAAGAATATTGACAATGTGGTTCAGGATCGCCTGAAAAATGACACTATACGTTATAAAAAAGCATTAGCCGGTGTATTACTTGAAACCAGGGAAACAGCTCAATATTACTATAAAAAACTTATCTCTAAAATAACCAACGACCAGTTGGATGAGGCTGAAGAATTCATCGAAAAACGGATCTTCATACTCTTATCGGATCAAATAAAAGGAAGGGATAAGGATACAAAAGCCAAGTTTTATGCCAACTTATTAAACCGCCCTTACCGGGTATGTGGAATGGTACCAAACGAAGGTGAACCGGGTGGTGGTCCTTACTGGGTTAAAAATGCCGATGGAACCATTTCGATGCAAATTGTTGAAGGTTCTCAATTTACACAGGATCAAAAGGTAATAATGCAAAAAGCTACCCATTTTAATCCGGTGGATTTAGTGTGTTGCATTAAAGATTTTAAAGGAAAAAAATATGACTTAACAAAATTCATTGATTCCAATACCGGATTTATTGCCACTAAAAGCACCGAAGGGCAATCAGTTAAAGCACTTGAATTGCCCGGACTTTGGAATGGCTCTATGGCTCTATGGAATACCATTTTTGTTGAGGTTCCAATTACTACGTTTAACCCCGTAAAAACGGTTAACGATTTACTTCGGGCCGAGCATTTATTTGAACAGGATTTACTAAAAGGTGAGGCCGAACTTAAAATGATATAATAAAAAACGGATATTCGACAAAAACAGTGGAAAATGAAAAGGTAAATATCATAAAAGACAGATATTTAAATAAATAAGGTAATAAGGTTTGTTTGTTGTTGTTTTTCTACTAAGGTTTCCCCAAAAGATAAGGTTTTAAAAACCTTATTTATATTGTTTTAACCTTAGTAGAAATAAAATTAAACCTAATGAAAACCTTATTACCTTATTGAAAAAATTATGCGCTATTTTCAGTTTGAAAATATTTGAAATAATCTAAAAAAGAATTTCCACTAATAATGTCGAATAACCAAAAAACTCCCTTTTCGGGAGTTTTTTATTAAAATTTGAGTTTGCTCCGAAAAGTCCCCGAAATTGTTGGGGCAGGCTATCGGATGACTAATTTGAACTAGGGTCTTAAATCCACATCGCCATAATCGCTTTGTATTTTAACCATTGATTTACTCTCCAAATTTCCTGATTTTCCTTTCAATTCAATGCTAAAATCATCTTTTGTACGCTCCGAAATAGTTACATTTTCATATTTAATGTCAGCGTATTTACAGGTTGCTTCCAAATTATAGCTGGCTTCGCTGGCAATACCGATATCAATTTGTGCATATTTGCTTTTTACATCAATATTCTCAAAACCAATGGGAACCTTGGAAATTTTAACATCGCCATACTTATTATCCGATTTAAATATATTCGCCAAATTTTCCACTTCAATGTTCGAGTACTCTGAATTTATTACCAAATTAATCACCCGGTTTATTTTGTAATCATCGTACGCAGCTTCGGCAACAATTGATGAGAACTGACCCAATTCAAGTTGAGAATACTTACTGGATATTACCAGAGCTTTTCCTTTTTCCACTTCGAGCTTGGAATATTTGATAATGATTTTTCCCCAATTGAATTCATTAATCCGCGACCCATCGCAATAACCCAGCTCAACCGCCGAAAGTGGTTTTTCGCTTCCATCCATAATTTTATTCACATTCAGTGAGCCATACTTAACACTTAATGTTGACTTTCCCTCCAACTCATTAATATCAACCTTGCCATATTTATTAACCAGAGTAATGTTAAGATAGGCGGGCATTGTTACATGATAGTTAATTTCAAAACTTGAATTATTCGACGAAATATTGTCTAATTCTGTCTTTGCCGAAACCAAATCGCCTGATTTTGTAATTGTTACGCTAATTTTATTAATAATTTTATCCGCTTTTTCCTTTGATGAAGTTTTTACTACAATTTCAGCATCAATGCGAATTGAGTCTTCGGTGGTATTTTCAATCTTGATATTTCCAAACTTGTTTGAAATATCGAAAGTACTTGACTTGTTCACACTATATTTTTCGTGAAACTTTTTATCGTATTGTTCCTGTGCTTTTAAAACACCGGAAGCTATGAATAGTACGACAACTAAAATTTTATAATTCAATGTTTTCATGGTTAGTGTAGTTTAATTGTTGAACTTTGTTTAAATCATTAATTGTGCGGTTTAAAATATCAGCTTTCATCTGATAATACTGAAGCATCGCCTGTACAATCCGCGGATCATTTGGCATGGAATTGTAATCTTTTTGGAGTTTTTTATACATATCATCCATATCGGTAATCTCTTTTATCAGCAGTTGTTTTTGTTCTGGTGATAGTTTATTCTGTAATTGCTCTATCTCTCCAATCCGCTGATCAACTACCTGAATATAATACTGCTGTGCTTCTTTGAATTCAGGGTTTTGATTGGCCATGGGCAACTTACTTATAATAAAATGTTCACCCAGATATAAACCCGATAAAACAATAAGCACGGCTATACAAGCAACTTTAAGTATAGTTGGCCAAGCTATATTCCGGCGATTTATGAGTTGCTGCTCATTCAGCATTTTTTCAAATCGTTCAAAATGACCCAATGAGGGTTCAGCCGTTTCAAATAATGGCCTGTTTTTCTCGATTAAATTTTTTAATTCATCCATATTCCGGTCTTTTTAGTGTTTAACATATCTTGTAATTTTTTTCTTGCTCTGGAATAACTGGTGCGTACATTGGCATTAGTCATTCCTAAAATTTCACTTATTTCTTCATGATCGTACCCCTCAATTAAATGTAAGGTTATTAAAATACGGTAACTCTCAGGAAGCTCAGCAATAACTTGTTTAACTTCGGCTACCCGCTGAACCGTTTCTTCCAATATTTCGCTATCGTCTTCATCAATAATTGTTACTTTGTGCTCATCTAAAGGAGTTTGCTCAATCCTTCTTTTTTTTAAAACATCCAACGACCGGTTTACCACTATTTTCCGAAGCCAAGCACCAAAACTCACCTCTTCTTTATAAGTTTGGATGTTTTTGAAAGCCGATAAAAACGCTTCTTGCATCACATCCTCAGCTTCCATTCGGTCGTTCACCAAACGCAAACTTGTGTTGTACATGGCTTTGTAGTACAGTTTATAGATTTCAAATTGTGCCTTGGCATTACCATTCCGGCAATTATCTATAAGCTCTTGGTGAATATTTTTGTACTTTTCTCCCACTACTTTAAATTTTCTAATTCAATAACGACATTTTTTTTAGAATGCAACACCACAGTATTTTCTAATTTATAAGATCCCGTTTTAAAATGAACTCAACAAAAAGACATCCTATTTATAAATTTGTGACACTTTTCTTTCGTTAATTCGCATATTTTCAATGAAAGTACATCAACTATTAATTATTCTAATACTCTAAAAGTTTAAATTAAAAGTAACAGTCATGAAGAAATTAATACTTATGCGTCATTCCAATGCCGAAAATGATTCTCCAACTATTCCTGATATAGAACGTAATATTACCGAAAAGGGAATTCAATTAATAAAAACACAAGCATTAAAACTTCAAAAAAAATCACTTTTCCCGGATAGAATTATAACGAGCCCAGCAAAAAGGGCTTTTAATACGGCTGCTCTTTTGGCAAAACAATTAAACATCCATTCAAACATAACCATTGAATCCTTTTTATACGATGACTACACTACACAAGAATTTTTAAACTATTTACGCAAAATGCCGGATTCACTGGATACCGTTTTAATTGTTGGTCATAATCCAACAATATCTCGCATTGCATCGCTGTTAACAAATACTCATTCTTTTTCATTTTCACCGGCATCCATTGCTGTTATTAGCATATCCGTTGAACAATGGCAATTTATTGAAGTAGAGCTTTTTAAAGCCAAACTTTTTATGGCTCCCTGATTATCACCTAAGTTGAGCGATTTAAACAACGTTAAAAAGCGCTTTACTTAGGTAAAACCCCGACATAGCAATTGTTGTTTTTCACAAATTGAGTGAAACGAAAATTTGTGAAAACTTACAATTGTTCAGTCGATTGAGCAGATTTGCGGTAGCAAATCGCTCAATTTGGGTATCATTCATTCAAACAAGTTAAAAAAGAATGAGTGTACTCCCAAAAGCGGAAAAAACCCGAGATTAAACCTAATGATTGCCACAGTGTGACTCTTAAATTAAAATTACCGGGTCAGCTTTCATAAGCTACATTTAATTAATAAGTCACGCCGTGACTTGTAGATATTAGGGGTGTAAAAAATGTTTTTCTTCCTTGTTTTGATCAATAAAGCAAGAGTTTTGTTTTACTTTTGCAGCCATTAATTATTTAATAGTTTTATTGTTATGGCATATTTACAACATGAAATACCCTTTTCACGAAAATGGTTTTTTACATGGAGCATGATTACCTTGGGTGCTTTTATTTTGGCTGCTGGATTTGTATTCTTTATAAATCCGTACAATATTGTCCCAGGCGGTGTTTATGGTATTTCCATTGTAGTGCATTACCTTACTAAAAGTATGATTTCCTTTTGGCCTGAAGGGATACCCATCGGTTTGTTTAGTTTGATATTAAACATTCCACTCACCATTTTGGGCATTAAAATATTGGGTCCCCGGTTTGGAGTGAAAACAATTATTGGATTCGTGTTAACTTCTGTTTTTATGGATATACTTACCCACTTTATTGGGGAGAATGATCCGTTGGGCGTTAAAGACGATTTATTACTTTCTTGTATTTTTGGCTCCGTGCTAATTGGAATTGGGCTAGGACTTATATTCCGCTCCAGAGCAACGTCAGGAGGTTCTGATATTATTGCCATGATAATTGCAAAATATACAAAACTGCCGGTAGGTCAATTGCTCATTTATGTCGATTCAACCATTGTATTGCTGGCTTTGGTAGTATTTAAAGATTGGAAAATCCCCTCGTATTCCTGGTTAGTCATCTATATTACAGGAAAAGTAATTGATATGGTAATTGAAGGGGTTAATTATCATAAAATGTTGTTTATAGTTTCCGATAAACACGAAGAGATCCGAGATAAAATTATTAATGATTTGGAACGTGGCGGAACGTATATCAATAGTGAAGGGATGTTTAACAACGAACCAAAAAAAATGATTTATACCGTTGTTAACCGACGAGAGATGGCTATTCTTATGGACTTTATACACAAAGTTGACCCAAAAGCTTTTTTAACGGTAGTGGATGCCAAAGAAATATTGGGCGAAGGATTTAAGTCGTTGGGAGAAAAAGTAGAGCAACTTTAGAGGTTGGAAGTCCGAAGTCCGAAGTTGGAAGTCCGAAGTTGGTGGTTAGAAGGTGTGGAAGCCCTGAAGGGGCGAAAGAACAAAGCTCGGGGCAACGCCCCGAGATAATAGATAAACATAGAAAGCGGTGCATCCAGCTAGATTGTAATGAAAAGGTAACGCAACATGCACCTCAATATAAAGAAGTCGGAAGCGAGAAACCAGTAACCAGCAACCAGTAACCTATTTTTTCTCAACAAGTTCTATTTCAAAAAATTTGGATCAATATTTGCTGATAACTATCAATTTATTGTTAGTATCAATGTAAATGTTTATTTGCGTATTCATTGCTACTACTATTACCAATCAAATAAAGACTTATAATTATTTCGTTAAAAACTCAATCTATTTTGGATAAGTTTCTTAAATCAGTTGTTTTTTTTGTTTTACTCCTGCAAATGGAATATTTTGCTCATGCCCAGTTTTTACAAACAATTACCCATCTCGACAAATACAATTCTCTTACAATCAATGAACAATTGTACATACATACTAATTGTGAGGTATATGCTCCCGGCGATACTATTTGGTTCAATGCTTATGTAAGAAATAAGGCTTCACTTAAAAAAACAACATTAAGTAACGTGTTGTTCCTGCTATTGTTGGATGACCAAGGCAACGTGATTCAAAATGAAAAAACCATAATTACAGATTCTTATTCAAATGGTTTTTTGGTATTAAGTCATGATATTAAAGAGCAAAATTATTGGCTGGTAGGTTATTCGAGTTGGATGAAAAATTTTCAGGAAACGGAGGTATTTAAGAAAAAAATAAGGATAGAAAAGGAATTCAAAAATGATAATAGTTACTCACTAATGTTTAATAAGGATTACTACCAACCAGGCGATACTTTAAAAGCGATTGTTACCTGTTATGAAGGTGGTAAAAAAGTAACGAAGAATTCACAATTTAGGTATAAGCTTTTAGGTGATAACAATACATTAGAAAAAGGAACCGCAAATACTCTTGAAACTGAAGATAGACCTTTGTCAATTATTTTACCTGATAGTGCTGCTGAGAATTTTGTATTACGCCTTTGGGATAAGGATATCAGTACTGATTTTATGGTACCTTATTATTCACAAATTGATGTGCATTTTTTTCCCGAAGGCGGAAATTGTTTAGTTAATGAACCGGGAATTGTTGCCTTTAAAGCAGTATCCACCTTGGGTATTCCGGTTGAAATTTCCGGTATTGTTGTTGATGAAAAGGGTCAGGAGTATGCTAATGTAAAAACAGATTACATGGGGATGGGTAAATTTATTTTTGCTCCTCAAAAAGAGATGAATTATTATCTGTTGATAACGAACCCTAAAGGGTATAGGAAAAAATATAGGTTGCCTGCTGCAAAAGAGAATTTTTGGGCAATTGAGGCACAAAGTTTAAAAGACAATATTTATGTTGAAGTAAAAAATAATGCACTAAAATTTGATACCTGTTTGCTAACACTTACAATTCGAGGATACAGCTTCTATTATAAATTGATAACTTCGGGAGCACAAGCTACATTTACCATTCCAACAGAAAAATTGCCTGCAGGTATTGGTGTATTGACACTTCTAAATGGAAATAATCTGCCTTTATCAGAACGGCTGGTTTTTATAAATCATGATAGATTTGTAGATTCGGGAATAAGTACTGTAGATAGCCAATATTTAAGTCGTGACTTGGTCACCATAAAAATTCGCTTAGAAAACGAGAATACTGATTTTAGTGCCGGACACTATTCATTGTCGGTTTACGATGCTATGTTTGGAGCCAGTAAATGGATAGATGAGCCCAATATTATCAGTTCGAATTATTTGGTTCCCGAAATTAAGGGGGTAATATATAATCCGAATTATTATTTTGAATCAAAAAATAAGCTGGTTGAGTATCACCTCGATTTATTGCTATTAACCCAAGGTTGGCGCAATTATTCTTATTTAAAAAGTATTGCAGCCATCGATTCCATAAAAACTCCAATAAATCAGGAAATAGTTAGTGGCACTTTATTAAAAAAGAGGTTTAATGGCGATGAAATTCCTACTGAAGGCGAAATTCTAATTTATTTTTCGGGTGAATCAAAAAGAATTGTTACTGATAAAAAAGGGAAATTTAGCTTTTACCCCGAATACACAGCCAATAATACTTCATCTATTTTACTATCAGCCCCCAATAAAGGAAATTCAGATGAGTTTTTGATAAAATTGGAAAACGATGGTTTTCAGGATAGTCTTAGAAAAAATTTGGTTTTAACTAATGATTCCAATACATTTCAAAAAACACTAACCTTCACAAAGCTTGACACAGCAAAAAATGAGTACTCATTTTTTGCAACTAATAATAATATTTGGATTGAGGAAGTGAAAATAAATGCAAATAGAACGCTGACCTATGAAGAAGAAGAGGCAGAGCGGATAAAGGATTCTTATACAAATGCAAAATCACCGGCACCGGACTTGCTTAAATCTTCCATAGATATTGAAAGTGTTGTGAATGGTATGGGTTTTTATTGTTATGTGACAGTTGGTGATGAGTTGTATCTTCTCCACAGAGGGATGGCAAAGCCAGTTAAATTCATTGTTGATGGGATGGACAAAGGCTTTTTTTACTCAAACGTAAATTTGGGATTTAATCCTGCTTTTATAAAAGAATTTATTGTTATAACAGGATGGGAAGCGGCAATGTATGGAGACTCGAACCCTGAAAATAAAGGATTTAGTGGTGATCAGGCGGTACTTTATATGGTAACCGATAAGGAAGCTTACAAGAAATACCACCCGGTAACCGATAATACCCCCAATTCAATTTCCATTGATGGAATACAGGTTATAAAGGAGTTTTATAGTCCCACCTATTTAACCCAAGAGGAAAAAGAGAATCCTGTTCCTGATTTACGGAAAACAATTTATTGGAATCCAAATGTGGTATTGGATTCTAATGGGTATGCCGAAATATCGTTTTACAATCCCGACCACTATACAAAGGTAAATTGTGTCATAGAGGGCATTACAGAATCAGGAATTCCTGTTTATAGCGAAACTGATTATACTATTTCTGATGTTAGAAAGTGAGTTTGGTAAGCTTATAAAACTTACTCTCGAACAACAATAGATTCAAATCATTAAAAATGTACACCCTTTAATAAAGTTAGAAGACCGAAGTAAGAAGTCGGAAGTCGGGAGTTGGGAGTCTGAAGCGAGAAACCAGTTACCAGAAACCAGAAACCAGCAACCAGTAACCAGCGTCCAGTAACCAATAACCAGCTACCAGCTACCTATTTCTTCTCAACCAGTTCTATTTCAAAAAACTCGGGCCACCATTTTCCGGTAACTATCAATTGCTTTGTATTGGCGTTCCATGCTATTCCGTTCAACACATCAATGGGGTCTTTTACCTTACTTTTATCTAATATTCCGGACAAATCAATTTGCTTTTTCACTTTACCTTTTTCGGGATCAATAGCCACAATGAGATCAGAGCCATAGATATTCGCATAAATCTCACCATTAATATATTCAAGTTCATTCAAGTTTTTTACCGGGCCTTTATCGTTATAAACTTGTATTTTACGGATTTCCTGAAAATATTCAGCATCCAAAAAATAGATAGTTTCCGTTCCGTCACTCATAATCAATTCCTTACCATTATTACACAAACCCCACCCTTCAGTTGGATAATTGAACTCGTACAACCTATTGAAGGTGCTTTTCCCGTAAACGTAACCCAAATTACTTCTCCAAGTAAGTTGAAAAATCTTGTCACTTAAAATAGTTATCCCCTCTCCAAAAACGTCCGATGGTAGATTTAAGCTTTGTACTATTTCATTCTTTTGTAAATCTATTTTGAATAGCATCGATTCACCATATTGACCGGTGCCTTCGTACAAAAAACCATCGGAAAATTCGAGCCCCTGGGTGTAGGCTTTATTGCTGTGCGGCCATTTATTTTTTACCTTATAGGAATAGTTAATCGGATTAAAATCGGAAACCAAGGGAATAGATATAACCACTGATTTTTGAATCGTATTATTCCAATAGAACGTTAACATCACAGAACGGGTTCCAGGCAATTCGTCAACAGTTTCCCATAACACATAATTCTCGGATTTAAAAAACGTCGTACGGTACAAACCATCCACAGCAAGTCTTATAGAATCTAACGATTCATTCACCGTAGTTTTATAACTAATTTGCACCGGATTGTTGGTCGGGTAAATTTTAGATGCCTCATACGAAAGAGTAACCAACGACTCCGAATTATTTGGAGCTTTGGGTAATTGAACTTCGGTATTTTTTGAACCCGATGATTTTGGCTCTGTTTGGCATCCGATAGTGGAAAACAAAAACAGAAATACTAGTATTCTCATCATTCGTAACTAAATTTTTCGAAAGCGAAAGTAGCAATTATCGGGTGTTCGACAAAATTACCATATTAATTATCAGGGAAATTGTCAGTATTTTTTTCTAAGTTGTCTCAAAGTTTGATAGTAGAATTTCGTGCAAATGACCAGCCATATAAATAGGTAACGAAATTAATTTGTAATTCAATTCTTTGCCATTTCTTACTGAAGTTGTAAAGTTTCCTAAACTGGGTAAATCCGCATTAAACCGAATTCCTAAATTTTTATTTTTTTCAGACAGAAATACATGCATTGATTTTAATGTCCCACTTTTACCGGCTTTTACTTCAATAGGCAGTGCAGTATTGTTGTATTGAAATAAAAAATCAATCTCAGCATTTGAACTTTTAGCTTCACGTACCCAATAAAAGAGTTGTGAATCGATATATTTTTTATGATTTGCAATCAATTCTTGTCCTACAAATTGCTCTGCAAGAATGCCTTCATGCGAAGTAATCAGCTTATTGAGTTCAATTAGTTGAATACCTCCAATTTGGTTTGCTAAACCAATATCAAGAAAAATAGTTTTAAAAACTTTTTCGTCTATCCCATTTGTAAACGGAGCTGTTGTAGAATTTGTATGTGCTACCTTATGAATTATCCTGCTCAAGTTTAATTTATTATAAGCATCTTTCAAATAATCTGATCTAATTGAAGAATCAATAGTTGCAAATTTTACCTTTTTACCGCTATTTAATGCTGAATACGAAAATACTTTTTGCAAATATTCGAGTTGCCTACGATTGCCATATTTTGAAAAATCTAATTTAAATGAAGTAACTATATCATTCTGAATACGCTCTATTTCATTAAGTTGTTTGTTATTAATATATGATTTCACTGCTTCCGGCATACCTCCAATAAAATAATACAATCGCAAAAGTTCCATAATTTTATTATGAAGCAGTTCACTAAATTCAGTTGCTAAATCATATTTTAAAATGTAATTAACCAATTTTTCTTCACCAACTGCATTTAAAAACTCATAAAAACTGAGCGGATACATATAGCAATATTCCACTCGCCCAACGGGCATTGAGTAATTTATTTCATTCAAAGTATGGTCAAGTAACGAACCTGCTGCAATAACATGTAGCAGAGGATAGCGTTCAAAAAAGTATCTTAATACTTGTATGGCTTTTGGTGATGTTTGAATCTCATCAATAAAAACAAGTGTTTTGCTGGGTTTAATTTCTTTACCGGAATATACCGATAACTCTTCAATTATTTTATCAACATTATTTTGCTCAAATAATCCTTTAAGCATAGGTTCTTCCTCTAAATTGATCTTTATATAGTTGTCAAATTGAGATGCTGCTAATTTATCAACGGAATATGTTTTTCCAACCTGTCTTGCACCCCTTAGTATGAGTGGCTTATGATTCTCCCGCTCCTTCCATTCAATCAAATAATTGTCAATACTTCTTTCCATTTTTAAAGATTTTAAAACAAATATATAAATATTTGGAATAATACCCTTGCATATTTACAATTAAATGTATTTATACAATTGTATTTTAACATTTTTTTTTTATAATTATGAAATAGTGCATAATGCGAAGCAGGTGCTGCATTATCCCAAAACTCACAGCACCACAAAGGGAACTTGGAGTGCCCCCGAGCAAAAGGGACAGGCTGCTCCGAGAAAAGAAGATAATTAAAAGCGAACGAGGCCGTTCGCTGTCCCCGAGCTTGCAACGCCGCAAAGGAAATCAAATTGAAGCTAGTTCCCGAAAAAGCGGGATAACCAATGGGCGAAGGAGAAACAAAATGTATTTGCAATCAATTACTGACCTCTAAAAACATTAAAGCAAAATAGCCAGACATTTGCATATCCGGCTATTAAATTCATTGATGGTTGTGAATTTACCAACTGGTGGTAATATCCTGATTGTACATTTTATAAATGCTTTTCTCGCCGGTTTTAACCGATTTGTATTGAATGGAACCTTTAACCATTGAATATTTTTTTGCTGTATAGGTTTCTTTGAGCAAACTTTGCTGAATAACAAAATCTAATTCATGCTTACCTTCACCGCTAAATTCAACATTTAATCCCTCAACAATTACAGGAGCTTCGTTTCCAAAATTTAAAATTACTTTTTCAATTATAAAAGCACTGGCATATTTTGATGTAATTGAAAGATGGCATTTAACACCTGCTATTTCAGTACCATTGTCAGTACCACCGGTTAAATTAATGGCATCATTTACAAAAATATCAATCTTTTCAGAACTGATGTTGAAGAAAAAAGTACTGGTTGCTTTTCCGTACGATGTAAGAAATTCTACAATAATTGAGTTAGCAGGATCTTCATAACACTCACCGTATTCATAGGTTACAACCCATTCATCCCCCTTATTTCTTACATCGGTAATTTTAGCACAATTCGACCTAACTTTTGGTTTTTTGCTGGTATTCACGCGCTTTTCTCCAATCTTTAGTGTCATTCGCACTTCACCCAAGGTATTGTTTACCGTTTCGATAGAAAAGTTTTTCAACATTTCTTTTAGTTTTGCAATTCCAACATTTGCCTTGTCGCGACGAGGATCGACTTCAAAAAAGGCAGCCGCTAATGCTTCAAGTTCCTTTACTGTTTGACCCATTTCCTCCATGTTTGTCAATCCATCAATTTTGGCAAGCAATCCTTCCAACTGCTCGGTCATAGCTCTGTCGGCTTTTTCGAACTCCACAATAAGTGCTCTAAGTTCATCTTGCGAAAAAGGATATTTAATATGATAATAATACTTTAATGCAGTTCCTTCTTCCACTTGTTCCCAATAATAAGCGGCCACTTTGGTAAGTGAAATACCTTTAATAAATGGAATATTGGCTGCTCTTGTTTTAGTAGCTGTTTGCAAACTTTCTTTAAATTGTGTGCTATTGTTGTCAATTTGTTCACTACGAAAATAATTGCTGCTGGTTTGAATATTTTCAGCAACTGAACTAATAATTTGTTCTTTAACCCGCTCCAGGCATTTTTGCTGTGCCTCATCCAAAGTAGGGCTCGAAGCTGTAACAATAATAAAATCTTTTACAAGGCCATTCACCCAATCGGGTTGTTTTTTCTCGCTGCTTTCCTTTACTTTCCGCTTTTGCGAAAAGCATTGGCTGGGTGTTGCAACCACCGCACCCAAAAATAAAATTGATAATAGTAAGTTTTTCATGTACATAATTTTTTGGATTGAAATTCAATTCTAAGGTACACTATTTTTTTTAGTAGTAGAAAACCTATCCGGATAAAAAAAAATCAGCACTTTAAGTGCTGATTTTTTTAAGAATTTTATTAAAAATTATTGAGCTGCATCCAGCTTGTTCATTTCTTCGTCAAATTTTTGTTTGAATTTTTCACGGTCGTACATTACTTCTAATTTTTTGTTTTTAGAAATACCTTTGTCAATTCCGTTATAAATTACATCTTTAGTAACTTCAATAGCCATGTAAGTTTCATAACCACCACCTTCAGCTTCGAATGTTTTTTCGCAAGTAATGGTAATGTCAGCTAATTGTTGATTAACCACATCGCGGGTCATGTTTTCGAATGTTTGTGAAAACTCAGTAGCACCGGCAGCGTCCATTTCATTGACATAACGTTCAGTTACTGATTTGATTTTTGAACTAATCAACGAAGCCAAGCGTTGTTTGGTCATCAACAATGCTTTTTCTTTTGAAGTAGCCATGTCCTGGCTTTTTCCTACACTGCTTGCCCTAAAAAAGGTAACGTCTGAAGAACCTTTATCACCGCAAGGAATGGTTATTTCTTGGCGCCCTTTGGTAGCTTCTTTAGTTCCTCCACAGGAAGATAATGTTGCAACTGCGGCAACTGCTAAAACAAATAATGTTACTTTTTTCATAATGTTAAGTTTTTTTTTGATTGTAAATGCTAATGAACAAATTTCTATAATAATTTTCATATTAACAAGTACAAGATGCACTATCTATAAAAAGGTTGCTCTTTTTTTATATGGAAAGATTCTTACTTGAATTGCAAAGTAAGCAATGCATTGTTAAATTTGAACGTTAATAATTTTTAAAAATAGAGCGATGAAAAATTTACGAAATTGGATTCTTGCAATTACTGCAATTTTATTGGTGGGCACCTTTTCTTGTTCATCGTCTGTAAATAAGCAAGTTAAAGAAGAACCGGTTGAAATGATTGAAACGTTTGATGAAGATACCAGTTCGTATATCGAAGATACCACTCTGATTGACGATGAAGGTATTTTGGAAGATACTACGGAAGAAGAGGCAGAATAAAATACTTGACTAGATAATCCCAAGTACTTTTAAGAATTCCAAATTTGAAATTCCAATTTTCGGCGCATGGATTTTGCATAATTCCAATTTATATCTAATACTTGCGCCGATTTTACCTTCGGAATTTTTAAAATTTAAAAACACAAGGGTGTACGGTAGAGACGTTGCATGCAACGTCTCTACCGTACACCGTTCCATGCAACGCCTCTACAATTCCAAAAAACAGCTATCGCCATAACTCAAAAAACGGAATTGGTTGTTCATGGCATATTCGTAAACGGCTTTCCAATCGGAGCCAATAAATGCGGCAATAAGCAACAATAACGTGCTTTTGGGTTGGTGAAAATTAGTAATCAAACGGTTGACTACTTTAAATTGATATCCAGGTGCAATTATTATAGCTGTTGATGCAACAAGGTACGAATTGCTGCTTTGGTTTACATACCTTAAAATGGCATGTAATGCGTCAATAACCGGAATTTCCTGATTCAATGAATATACCTCCCATTGTGTTAATTCTAATTTATTATTAATGGGTGTACCTTGTGTTTGCAGTTTTACACCTAACCAATACAGGCTTTCCAGTGTGCGGACAGTAGTTGTTCCAACAGCAGTAATGCTTCCTAAATGGTTAATTATGGGTTTAATTGTTTCCGAAGTGATAAAAAATTGCTCCGAATGCATTTCATGATCTCCAATTAAATTGCTTTTAACCGGCTTAAATGTTCCAGCACCCACATGCAATGTTACATTATGGTTCTGAATACCTTTGTTTGCTAAGGAATTGAATACCTCGTTGGTGAAATGCAACCCGGCAGTGGGCGCAGCAACCGAACCTTGATGCTTAGAATAAATGGTTTGATAAGTTTCCAAATCTTTGTCCTCCGCCTCTCGATTTAAGTATGGCGGTATGGGAATATTTCCTTCATGCTCAATTATTTCAGAGAACGCTAAGTTTGGATTGTCCCAAATAAATTCTACCACTTGCTCATCCTTATGGGTCGAAATTCTTTCTACGATCAACGTAGCCTTGTGTCCATTTATATCTATATGCTTTTCCAAAAAACCTTCTTTCCATTTTTTCAAATTGCCAATCACACAAAACCATTGACAATGTTGATTCTGCGCAAACGAAAGCGCATAATCGGAAGGAGTATGAGGTTCAAGGCAGAATATTTCGTTGTTTGCACCGGTAGGTTTTGTAAAAATTAACCGCGCATTGATTACCCGTGTATTATTATAAACCAAAAGGCTATTTTTGGGAATATAAATTGAAATATTCCTAAAAACACTCTCCGACAGGGTTCCTTGTTGATAAATCAACAACTTAGATTCATCTCTCTTGGGAAGAGGATATTTTGCTATCCTTTCGTTGGGGAGTTCGTAGGTATATTCCGAAATGCTTATGTTTTGTATGGTATTCATTTCATTTTTTAAAGGCACGGCAAAAATAACTAACTTTGCGCTTCAAATAAAAATTAATTCGATAATAATACCTTTTACACTATGAGCATAAAAGTTGGCGATAAAGTACGTTTTTTAAATGATATAGGCGGTGGCACTGTTTCGCGTCTTATTGACCGCAAAAGTGTGATGATAATGAATAATTATGGGTTCGAAGTTCCCACCCAAATTCAGGAATTAGTGGTTATTGAACAAGACACTGCTCATGATGCAGGCAAAAATACATCACAGAAACCAGAATCAACGGTGAATAAAGAACCGGAAAGTGACCTATTGGTCGATACTGCCGATATTTTTTATCCTGAAGTTGAATTTGTGAAAGAATCGGCAGATATAATTAATGTGTTCTTTGCTTTTGTTCCAAAAGGCAGACTGGGCAATAGTGATTTGGACCTCTATTTAATTAATGATAGCAATTATAATGTACTTTACAGCATTATTACCAAAGAAGAAAATGGGGTTACGGCATCCAATTCTGTAGGCGTATTAGAAGCAAATACCAAAGATCTTATTGAATCGTTAGCCATTGGAAATGTAAACCAATTACCAGTGTACATTTTTCATTTGATATTTTACCGTAAGGGAGAATTTCAGGTAAAGCAGCCGGCAACCAAGAATTTATCAATAAATCCGATAAAGTTTTTAAAAGAGAAGGCTTATCTGCCCAATGATTTTTTCAATAAAGAATCGTTGTTGTTTCCGGTTTACACCGAAAGCCCTTTGGCAGAATCGGTTAATGAATTGACTCAACAAGAGTTAAAGGAAATTGTAAAAGCTAAAGAAGTAGTCGAAAGTAAGCCTGTATATTCATCACGTAAGGAAAAAGAAGCACAAATTCTTGAAGTGGATTTACACATTCATGAATTGCTCGACGATTTTAGAGGATTGAGCAATAGTGAGATGTTGGAAATTCAAATGGCCAGTTTTAAGTCGAAATTAGAAGAAGCTATACATACCAATGTAAAAAAGATAGTTTTCATTCATGGTGTTGGAAATGGCGTATTAAAAATGGAAATCAGAAAGGAATTGGATAAACTTAATAAAAAACTGTCGTACCAAGATGCTTCATTTAAAGAATATGGTTATGGTGCAACTATGGTGCAGATTCGATAACATGCTTAAAGGAATGTGATTGAAGTAGTCAGAAGAGGCTGACTAAAAAGAATATTTAAAGGAATGATGGGAAAATGGAAGAAAAATGGAAATTAATTCACTTATTTAGTCCAAATATATACAGTTTTCCATCTTTCTATTTTAAAATAATAAGCTATTATTGCATTTTTGCTTACATCGAACTAATGTTAACTAATAAAAATGTAATCCATGTACCTTTCAAAAAATCCATTTACAGGAATTGTAGAAAAGGAGTTCGACGTTATTACCAACGAACAATTACAAACCCAACTTGAATTATCGCAGCAAGCATTTAATAGCTGGAAAAATACTCCTTACAGCACTCGCAGTAAGCTATTATTTAAAATGGCTGATTTATTGGAGGAGCGCGCAGATCAATACGGAAGGCTCATAAGTACTGAAATGGGGAAACCTATCAAACAATCGGTGGGCGAAGTTGAAAAGTGCGCCTGGGTTTGTCGATATTATGCTGAAAGTGGAGCTGACTTTTTAAATGCCCGAATCTTAGAATCAACAGCTGTTGAAAGCCAACTGATTTATGAACCAATGGGCACTATTTTTGCCGTAATGCCTTGGAATTTTCCTTTTTGGCAAGTATTCCGCTTTATTGCTCCCTGTATAATGGCCGGAAATGTTGGGCTTTTAAAACATGCCAGCAATGTACCCCGATGCGCCCTAGCTATTGAACAGGTTTTTATTGATGCAGATGCACCCCAAGGTTTATTTCGAAACCTTTTTATAAACCATCAACAAGTTGAACTTGAGATAGCTTCACCCATTGTAAAGGCCATTACCATGACTGGAAGTAACAAAACTGGAAGTATTATTGCATCAATAGCCGGAAAATACGCAAAAAAAACAGTATTGGAACTGGGTGGTAGCGATGCATTTATTGTTTTTGATGATGCTGACATGCATTCTGCTTTGCAACAAGCACTTTTATCGAGATTCCTTAATAGTGGACAAAGTTGCATAGCGGCTAAACGGTTCATTGTGCATGAGAGCATTGCTGATGAATTTGTCACAAATTTTCAATCGTTGATTGAAAATCTGGTTAAAGGCAATCCTTTAGATAGTGAAACTTTTATTGGTCCATTAGTTAACGAAATGGCTATGAAGGATTTAGAAGCACAAGTAACTACCAGTATTTCATTAGGAGCAAAATGCTTGGTTGGTGGCGAAGTTTGTGAATTTATGCGTAGTGTTTATGAGCCCACCCTTTTGTACGATGTACCTATGGAATCACAAGCCTGGACTGATGAGCTTTTTGGCCCCGTAGCAGTTGTTCGCTTTTTTGATAGTGACGAAGAAGCCATTGCCTTGGCAAATGACTCCCAGTTTGGCTTGGGAGCTTCAATTTGGACCACCGATATGGATAGAGCTGCGTGGATTAGCCAACAACTGCAAGTTGGAACCGTTGCGATTAATGGAATGGTTAAAACTGAACCCGGCTTACCTTTTGGTGGAACCAATCAATCAGGTTATGGAAGAGAATTAGGAGAGTTAGGACTGCATGAGTTTATGAATATAAAAACGGTAAGCTATTTTTAAAAACCCTTGCTATCTGTGAAAGAACCCTTACCTTTGCGGCGAAATAAGTAAACCGTTCTATCGCCTTCTTGCTTGCAAGATGGAGGAAAGTCCGGGCAACATAGGGCACCTTGCTTCCGAAAGGGAAGATATTCGTGAGGGTATAGTAAGACAGAAGAAAATAACCGTCCCGATCCCGAGTACTCGGGACGGGATAAGGGTGAGAAGGTGGAGTAAGAGCCCACCAGTAAGTTGGGCAATCAGCTTAGCTGTGTCTCTCAAGGGTTGAAAGGCCATGTACATCCCGATTTCATTTAGGTGAAGCAGAGCGGCCCGCTTTGTTTGTAATTATGTCGGGAGGGGTAGACCGATAGTGGTTCCGGGTGACCGGAATCCCAGATAAATGATAGAACCCCGAGTATTCGGGAACAGAATCCGGCTTATAGGTTTACTTATTTTTTTTAAAAACCAGGGCAAGGAATGGGTTTGAATTTTTTATGCGATTCTATTTCAAACTTATAAATCAAAGAAATCTCGTGGGCTCCACCGGTATTGGTTATCATTCGCGAAATAGTGAAATCATAGCTGTAACCTACACTAACATCTTTATATACATAACCTATTAAAACAGCAATGGCATCGCGTCTTGAGTAATCTTTAATAAACGGCAAATCGCGGTACCAAAACCCGAATGAAAAAGGATCGTAACTCCAATACGTACCTAAATCAAGTTGATCGGCAACTCCTTGATGTTTGTAAGTACCAGCAATGGTTATACTCTGACGGACTGCTCCTATCAACCGTTCCACTTTGTAAAACCGGTATCCTCCAAAAAGAGTATATTTAACTGGTAACTTACTAGCATCTTTGGTAAATGATATGTTTGGAGTAATTAAATGATCGGCTGTTAAACCAGCCCACACATTTCCCATAAAAAGCAAACCTGAAACACTGGCATCCATTGCTTGAACATCGCTTAGTTCGGAAGGAAGAATGGGTTTAATGCCACTTACAGAAAGTTCGCTGGGAAAAATAAGTTTATTATAATCCTAGGTGCGCTGCGTATAATAAATGCCAACTCCAGGTCGAAAAAATACTTTCCGATTTATTTTTACATTGAAGGAATATAAAACCCCTAGGTTCAAATTGGAAAGCTCCGTGGTGCCAATGTTATCCTTCATGGCGAAAATACCAATGCCACTGTTGAGTGCTGCCATGTTATAATCCATAGCAAATGTAACCGTTGTAACCTTTCCGGGAAGGCTCGGCCATTGATCGCGGTAATTCATTGATGCCCGATAGCCCTCAACCGCTCCGGCGAATGAAGGAGCTTGATACAAAGGGTTGGAATAGAATTGGGTAAATTGCGGATCTTGAGCTTGTAAATTCCAATTTTCAATTAAAACAATTATAAATAGAATATAAATATATTTAATCATGCTTATCGTCTTATTAAAGTAACGTCGCCGGCTAATTTAAAAGGTACTCCATTATTAAATTCACCTTTCGATTTCCAAAAATAAACATCTTGTTCCAAAGTTTTTCCATTATTACCATAGCGCCCGTTCCAACCTACCATTACATCATCGGAGTAATATATCTGTTCGCCCCATCGGTTAAATATCCATAATTCATAGGTTCTAACACCAAAGTGAACGGGATAGAATACATCATTCGAAGTAGTGCTATAATAGCCATCGGACTTGCTATCGGTAGGTAAAAAAGCATTGGGAAATTCTATACTTCCTTCGCCACTCACGGTAACCCTTGTAGGGTGAGTCAATGAATCAACACAGCCATGAATGGTAGTAACTACTAATTTTACAGGATATCCATCCAGATTCTCGCTGGAATATAAATAAGATGGACTTCGATCGGTTGAGCTTCCACCATCACCAAAATCCCAAAAATAGGATACACCCCCATAGGAGGTATTATAAAATTGAACTTTTTGATCGGGAAGCATTACAAAATCAGGGGCAATTTCAAAACCCGGGATAGGCAATGGATTAACTGTAATACGAGTAGTATCGATATCAATTCCTCCATCTCCTTCAATTTCAACATAAGCAATAAAAATACCAGCCGTATCGTAAACATGGGTCGGTTCCCATTCGGTAACAGGGTCGGAACCATCGCCAAAGTCCCAGGTAATTGTTTCTTCCATCCCAAATTCATAGGTAGTAGTAAAATTAACAGGCCAAGGGATACAACCTTTCGTATTCAATTGTGGTATGGTAATTTCCGGTGGCGGTGCATATCGCGTAACCAAATTATAGGAAGTATCGGCACAATGGTCGCTATAAGTTACTAACCATACCGTATCAACAAAATTTACCAGCTTATTTCCCCATCCGGTATAAGTATAAGTATGGATGCTATCCTCAACCAAAGAAATGGAGGAACCATCGCCATAATCCCAGTTAAAGGTCCAGGGACCCGGCTTTACATAATGCCTGAATTCATAGGTTGTCTCCGGATAGGTTTTTATTGGGTTTAATATCACAAAATCGGCATTCGGACTCAAATAAACGGTAATGGAATCGGTAATGCTGCTATCGCAACCATGAACTGAAGCTGCATATAAAGTTACGGTATAAGTGAGATCATTTTGAAACTCATTAACATACCTATACGTAGGTTTTGTAGCATTGGAAGTTACCCCATCGCCAAATTGCCAATTAAAAACAGTGGCGCCATCGGCTGATAGCGGAGTGGAATTGTTGCTGAAATTTACAATTAAAGGAGAACACCCTTCATGGATATCGGGAGTAAAAGAGGCCGCCACTTCAGGATATACAATAATAGGTTGCAACACTGTATCGTAACATTGATCAGGAGTATTAGTTTCAGCAATTAATGTAACATTATAAGTAATAACCTGGCCTGTTTTATTCAAGTAAAGCGGTGTTTTTGATTGCGTATTCTGCGTAGTGTCCCGGTCCCCATTATCAAAATCCCAATAATAGGTTAGTCCGCTACCTTTTGAGGTATTGGTTAACAGTGTCTGAAAAGGCGGACATCCCCTATCCTCAGGTGTTGTAATTGAAGCCAATGGTTTTGGATATACCGTAACCTGCTTAATCACAGAATCAGAGCATTCACTTTCCGAAGTAGCGGTTAATTTAATTGGAATTATTTTGGGATCGAAAAAGCTATAATTGTAAAAAGTGTGGGTAATGTCTTTTTCAACCAAAGTTGATCCATCGCCCAATTCCCAATAATAACTGTAACCGTTGTTAGCTTCCGATTGATTTGTCATATCAATGGTTAGCGGATGACACCCATGAAAAATACCTGTAAAATCGGCAATGGGCCTTGGGTAAACCACCAAATTTTGCTCGGTACTGTCCTGGCACCCTTCATTATTGGTAACCACCAATTTGATGGTGTAGTTGGCATTATCAAGCGGAGCTATTTCATCAAAATTCAGATACCTTAGTTGATGTAATAAAGCAGTGGAATCAGTAATAGTTGGAAAAGTATATCCAAAATTCCACAATTTAGTTCCGGTTTCAATAAGCTTCGAGGAATTAGTAATGGTAGCATCAAATGGAGTGCAACCTCCCACAACAACGCTTTTAGAATTTGCACCTCCACTCTTATTTTCCGTTTGACTGGTAGCCTGCAATCCAAAAATAGCTTTTACATAAGAATAAACGGTAATGGTGGTGTCGGCAGTTAAAATACAACCGGTGCTATCTTGAGTTGACGTAAGCAATACTTCATAATCGCGGTTTTGAGTCTCCAAATTTACAAATAGGTGGTTCGGACTCTTAACCGTTGAAGTTTGATTATCGCCAAAAGCCCATAATGAACTTACGCCACCCGCCACATTGGTTTTATTGGTAAATATTACTTGGTGAGGGTTGCAACCAGCTACATTGGTTGGATCGATTTTAGGGTATAACCTTGGAAAAATTCGGATAACCCTTGTTGTATCATCCATGCATCCGGTATTGATATCATCCACCGTTAATTTAATGGTATAATTAACCAGTGATATTAAATTAGGGTTGTCAAAAATATGGTCAAAAGGAAGTTTCGATTTCACTTCAGTAACGCCATCGCCAAAGTTCCAGGTAAAGCGGTTTCCATTAATGGCTGAAGTGGGATACGAAAAATGAACAGGTATGGGAGTACACTTATCAGTAGCATCTTTCTGAAAAGTGAACCCAGCAATAATTCTTGGGCGCGCCACTACTCTTTTTGTATCGGCCGATGGACATCCGTTTTTATCGCTGGCCGAAAGTTTAACCATATATACTTTACTAACTGCTAAACGGTTTTCGAACAAATGCGTATGAATTGTATCCTTAGTGGCCGAGGTATTTCCATCTTTGTAATCCCAAACATACGTTAACTGGTATCCGGTTGAATTGTTGGTAAACTCAGTAATCTCGGGATAACATACTGTATCGTTATTTGAAACCACAAAGGAGGAACGAACCTGAGGATAAATAATAATATCTTTAAAGCTGGTATCGCTACATTGCGGATGATTGGCATCGAATGCTATTAACCGAATTTTATACTTAGAGGTATCGTTAGGATTTGTATTGGTATGGTAAAATGTTTTGAAAAAGTCTTGTGCCACCGTATCCAAGTTCTGATTATCGAATCCAAAATTCCATTTAAAAAGGGTACCATTTAGGGAATTGTTATCCATAAAAACCGGCATGGGCGAACATTCGGTATTCTTCAAATAAGTAAATCTTGATTCCACTTCAGGGAAAATAGTTACCGTTGTGTCGTGTTGGTTGGTGCACCCCAAATTATTAGTGGCTGTTAATACAATTTGACGAGTAACGTTAGAAGATGTTCTATTTGCAAAAGTATGTGAAATGGTATTATCGGCGGAAGTGCTATTCAATCCATCACCAAAATCCCAATAATAAGTCAACTTGTTGTTGGAGGCATTCCCTCCGGTGCTTTGGTTGGCCAAATTCACGGTCAATGGCCCACAACCCGAGGTATCAGATGGGTTTATTTTGGCTTTTATTTCAGGATAAACCGTCAGTTTTAAGGAATCGGTATGGGAACAGCCAAAATCATTTTGAGCCGTTAAATATACAGTTTTAGTAGCGATGTCGTTTTGTAGCGGGTTGATGATTGGGTATTCATCTATATTTGTGGTTGTTTGGGTTGCTGTACCATCGCTGAAAACCCAGTTAAATTGATTGGCTCCCAATGAGTTGTTCGTGATTGTAATGGTATAGGGGCTACATAATAATACATTTGGAGTGGTCATTTGCGCTTTAACCAGAGGATACACCCAAATATCTTTGGTAAAATCATCGGAGCATCCATTTGCCGCAATAGTTAAAGTGACGGTGAATTTCTGGGGACTTGTTCCTGTAATTGTACTTGTAAAGCTGTGCGTTGGTGCATGTAAGGCAGAAGTAACATTATCGCCAAAATTCCAGGTAAAGGTGGCCGCATTGGATGGAAGTAGATTACCAATCCCCCGGTAGAAGCTTTGGTTGTTGAACGAAATGGTTCCTCCTTGACATACGGTATCCACATCGGTATCGAACAATGCCTCAATTTCGGGATAAACTGTAATGGTTTTTGAATAGCTTACATCACAGGCAGCAGTTCCATTGGTGTTTGTCAATTGTAAGGTATGAGTTTCTACTCCGCCCGTTTGGTTGGTGTATGACACATCAAACGGGTTGGTAATGCTTGTGCCTGTTCCGGAATCAAAACCCCATAAGACACTGTCAACATAAGCATTTGCAGGTGTGGTGTTCTGCACCGAAATGATCATGGGTGAACAACCGGTAATTTTATCGGTGGTAAAACTGGCATCTATAAAAGGTAGAATTGTGATTAGGGTATCGGTATTTTCAATGCAACCCGCACCATTGGTTGCAGTTAAAACAACATTGTAAGGGATGCTGTTGTAGGTGGTATTGGTATATTTGTGCGTAAAAGTGCCCAGTGCATTGGTACCGATGTCTCCATCACCAAATGTCCAGTTGTAGGATAAGTTGCCACCTGTAGAAATGTTATTAAATTCAATGGTCCCAGGGTTACAGCTTAAGGTAGTATCTACATCGAATTGAGGATTCAAGTGAGGATATGCCTGAATGGTTTTGGTGACAGAATCTTTACAAAAATCGTTACCGGCCACAAGCTTAATGGTGTGGTTTTCAATAGTGCCAGGAGTGGAATTCTCAACAGCAAAAATTGCGGAAACACCTACAGTTTCCTGCGCATTGTCGTAATACCATTTAAATAGATCCGCATTGCTTGAGTTCTGGGTAAAAGTAATGGTATCAGGGGTGCAGATATGTACGGTGTCGGTACTAATGGAAGGTATGACCCTTGGATAAACATATACTTTTTTTGTAATTGCTTTCGAACATTCGTTTTTGTAGGTTATAGTTAACGTAACGTTAAATTCCTGGTTTGTAACACCTGAATTCAGGGTGTTTTTAAATTGATGGGTAGGCGATTCCAAATTGGAGGAGGTTCCATCACCAAATTCCCAAAGATAAGAAACATCTGCGCTGGGTGTCAAAGCAGTTCCAACTCCTGTATAAACCGAGGCATCGGTAAAAGTAATGGTGCTATTGTGGCAAATCAGGGTATCGCTCCGGGTAAAATCAACGGTATATTCGGGATAGACTCTGATCACCTTTGAAAATAAAGCATCGCAGCTTGCAGTACCATTAGAATTAATTAATTCAATAATATTATCCTGAATAGCCCCTGTTTGGTTTGTAAAGGTTCTGTTGAATGTAGAACCTGAGGGAGTAAATGCTGTACCATTATCGGTCCAAAGTGAAGTAGCAGTTCCTGAATTTGGACTGGTATTGTCGGTAATTGAAATGGTCATTGGGCTACAATCCACCGTGTCGTTTACAGTAAAACTGGCATCAATGTAAGGCAAAACACTTACTACAATATTGGGTGCTGTATCTCGGCAACCAAAAGCACTCTCGCCTATTAAACCAACTGTATAATTTTGGATTGTAGGCTGAGTATGCGAATAAATATGATTAAAACTGACCGCAGAATTAGAAGTTGAACCATCACCTAAATTCCAGTAAAAATTAGTGACTACTGCAGGAAAAGTTGTATTGCTCAGAGTGGCGGTAACAGGATTGCAATTATTGGGAGGTGCAGGCAAACTCACAGCATTAATAGTAGTATTGAATTCCGGGTAAATAGTTATGTTATCAAAACGAGCTGTATCGGTACAATTGTTGTTGTTGGTTACCACCAGTTGTATATTCCTAACCATACTTACAGATGTTGTATTGGTATAAGTTACGTTAAAACTTGTGTCAATAGCTGGGTTCCCTGTTAAAACAGAATTAGCTCCAAAAGTCCAAGCATAAGTCAATGGATTGCCTTTACTGGAATTAACAATATCAACAGATAGTGGGGAGCAACCTACCTGTTTAGTAGCTGTAAAATCAGCTTCTACCCTATCGTAAACTGTAATAAGCACCGTATCGCGATCGACACAATAACCATAGGTAGTATCGGTTGCTACAAGAATTGTTTGATAAGTAACATCATTGTTAGTTAAATTATAATAAATGTGAGTAGGATTTGGATTGGAATAGGATATACCACCATCACCAAAGGCCCAATACAAAATATCAATATTCCCGGTTAAAGCACTACCAAAAGTTTTGGACAAAGGTCCGCAACCAAAAATATGAGCATCCGGCGGTACTATGTCAACTGTCACACTGGGATAAACTTGAATAGTACGCTCAAAATAATCGTTGCAATTATTCCCCTGAACCGTAAGGCTAATAGTATAGGTTTCAACTACCCCACTTGTATTTGTATATGTTTTAGGAGGCGGATCCTGAAGATTCGACTGAGGGCTGCCATCGCCAAAATCCCAAACGTAAGCTACCCCACCTATCGATTGATTATCGAAATTAACAGTTAATGGGGAACAATTGGTTGTATTGGAATAGCCTAACTCATAATAGGAACGTACTTCCGGGTCAACCACAATTACCACTTTCATGGTAGTGTCAGCAAAACAGGAACGCGTCATAGTAACTTCATACTGTTGCACACCGGTGGGAGGGTAAACCAATGGGTTACTTTTGTTGAAATTGGTAATGTATATTTTGGGGTTCCAATCGTAGGTTAATCCCCCAGTTACTTTTAATTGAACCGAATCGCCAAAACAGGCTGTAGCTAAGTCGGAGTCGGTGCTGGTTGCAATGGCAGAACCCCTGTTTTCAGCAAAATCGGAAAAATACCCATACCGGCAACCCGAACTTGTTCCACCATTAATAAGCCCAAGGTGGAAAACCCCAACTGAATTATACACCCGCGTAACTGCTCCTGTAATTACAGCCGGTATATCGGCGCCATGGGTACCTATCGTATGGGCTACCCCAAAATCATTGTGCGTTTTTTTTAAATACGACCAACCTGTGGCACCAACTGCTGCAAAAAAGCTGGCCGGTATAGTATAGGGAGTTCCATTTATATCAATTTTAAAACCATTCAACCGGGTGGTTTTAGTCATAATGTTCAAATAAAAACCCTCACCGGTTGAGCGTACAAAACTAACCTCAAGCGAACCCGTACACCCATCAATGGTGGGGAGTATGGCCGTACCCATTTCGCAGCCAAATCCGGTTACATGGAAAACTATAATGGGTTTATCAGCCTTAACATGCAAGAAATCAATTGTAGGAGTAGCAGAACCAATTTGGTCACCATTCATTAATTGCCTGTTCATATCACCAACCGCAACTAAAACCACACTTGAAACTCCATTATCCGATGTATAAGTTACCGTGGTATTAGCTACCGTTGCCATAACAAAAGAAAATTCACTATTTGGATATTCGTTTCCACCAGCGGCATTTTGTCCTAATTGCCCACGCATAACAATGTATTCTTTACCTGCCAACCGGGTAGGAATCATTTGATCGCCCATTAAGTCGTAGCAACCTGAACCCTGATCGGCACGAACTGAATCATCTTTCCATATAATGGTAATAGGTTTGGTAGAAGTAACCCTTGAACCACCAAGATGACTAGCAGCCACGGTATTGGTAGCCACACAACTAACTGATTGACCTTTCATTAAATTAATTGTATATGTGCCACCGGCATTCCAACTTCCTGGTCCTACAAGGTTTTGCTTTGGATATAATGTAACAGAAGTATTATCCTCAGTTGCTACTATATCGAAGGAATTTATTGCGGAGGGTGTATGTGGTTGATTATTAAAATAGTTTTGTGAGGGTATAACAAACGCCGTACCCATGGCATTTTTACCTTTAAGCGCCCATATATCGCAATTGTTGGTATTGCTCCGTTCCAAATAAGCTGTTATTAAATTATCGGACTCCAATAAAAAACCCCTGGTGTCAATAATTCCTTCTCGCCCAGGCAATCCACTTTCTATTAAGTTTGCATCATTTTCTGTGCCTGGAGCTGGCGGATAACCTGTTCTAATAAAACCAGTGAGATCGATGGTTTGGGTAGTTCCGGCAGGTATGTTAATAGTTATTGGAGTAAAAGCCCCTGTAGCGGGCATGCTTAATTTCACATTTGCGGTAATATCCAAAGCGGAAATACGTATATAGGTAGGTTCCCCATTTCCAGAGTTATGAGCCCAAGTAACTTCGGGTACTGCAAACCAAAAAGTAGTATCGGTTTGGGCATTTATTTTGTCATTTATAAGGAAAATAAAAAGGAGGAATAATAAGAATCTATATTTTTTCATGTTGTTTTTTAATCATTCTACGAGCAAAAAATTAAAATAGCCAATAAAACAACCCTTGCATCCATCAGCAATAAAACTACTATTCGTCAGTAAAAAAATGAATTTAATCATACAAAATTGACATTTGGCCTGTAAATAGCGGAACAAATAGTTAAATTTTATAAATCAATGAACACTTTTGTTTTAATGGTTACTAAGATACCAATAAAAACATGCAAGTCAATAGGTGTAAAATTGTTTTTTTAGGAATAGGAGGGTTGTATATGTTAATTAGCGGTTTTTTGGGGGGAAACCTAACAGGTTTCTAAAACCTGTTAGGTTTGTGGGTTTTAGAAACCTGTTAGATTTGTGGGTTAAAATATTTTTGTGTTTTTATATCAATCGCAAACCCAATATACTATGAAGCAAGAACCATTTGAAGCGGGTGGTTATTATCATGTTTTTAATAGGGGAAACAATAAAGAGAATATTTTTAAGGAGAATAAAAACTACTCCCACTTTCTAAACCTGATGAAAAAATATCTGTTGACCACTTGTAATATTTATGGTTATTGTCTGTTACCGAATCACTTTCACTGGCTGATTCAAATAAAAAACCTCGATGAATTACCTGCTGATTTTGCACATGGAAAAATTAAAATTTCACTGCCTTTTGCAAACCTATTTAACGCATATACCAAAGCTATAAATAAAAAATACCATAGAACCGGCAGCCTTTTCCAGGAACATTTACACCGGATAAAGATTGAAAATGAAGCCTATTTTCGTGAATTGGTCCTTTATATCCATTTAAATCCTGAAAACCACGGTATTGTTAGCGATTTTAGCCATTATAACCATTCATCGTATAAAGCATATATTTCCCAAAGTAACACAGCATTGGCCCGAAGCGAGGTAATACCTTATTTTGGTGATTTAGAAAATATGATATTGGTTCATAAACACCGACAAATTCGGATGGAAATACTTAAGGGAATTGATGAAACGGAGACCTAACAGGCTTTAAAAACCTGTTAGGTCTGGATTTTCACCTGCCCTTTTATAACAATAGTCAACTTTATGGCCGCAAAATGAACAAACCCATTTAGATTTTGTAAATTTGTTTAGAAAGAATCTAAATCAATTGTTGTATTTTTAACTCATCTCGATTATTGATCGTAAAATACCCTAAATATGAAAAAATTGTACTTTATATTCACTGTTTCCATGGTAATGCTAATAAACCAAGAAACAAAAAGCCAAATGGTTTTTTTTCAAGAAGATTTTGAACACGCTGGAGTTATTCCCAATGGTTGGCAAAACATTTATGTGGTATCAAACAATAACTGGCGGTACCAAAATGGAGGACACACAACCAGTCCGGCCATACCGAATTCAAGGAGGCCAACAGCCGCTCATGGAGGTTTGTACAATGCTATTTTCGAAAAGAGTACCCTTACTTCTGTTGTAACTAAATTAGTTACCCCAACTATTGATTTAAGCCTTGCCATTAAACCAGAACTTAGGTTTTGGTTTGCCAATTATACCCGCACCATTTTATCTGATGAGAATGACGAAATCAGGGTTTATTACCGCTCCATAGATGAGGATACCTACAACTGGGTTCTACTGGCATCAATTACTGAACCCAATGAAGCTTGGACTCAATTTTTAGTATTAATCCCTGACAGTGTTCGGTTTACAAACGTGCAATTAGCTTTTGAAGGAACCACCGGTCCTGGATGGGGAGCCTGCATCGATGACATTACCATTATAGAAACCGGTATAATCCCAAAATATCTGGAATCAGTCAAGGCAAGCCAGGCATCGGTAAACAACATACCCACCGGATCAATAAACAACCCCATTTTGCGCCTTGATTTTGCAGTAAAAGGAAACGAGGGCAACCTTACTATTGATACACTTAAAGTTGATGCGTTACTGGAATCGGAACAAATAGTTCCGGCAAAAGGGATTAAGCTCTATTTTACAACAAGCAGCAATTTTACATTGCAAAACCCAAAAGGCGATAGTCTTCAATTTGTTGACGGCAAAGCTGTTTTCACCAACCTTGGGTTAAACCTGCCATTCGGATATTCCTATTTATGGATAACTTACGATGTACCCACCGACTTGACCCATACCTTTAACGGATTAAAACTGGATGCGAAAATCAGCAAAGACAACCTAATTATTAATGGCATAAAATATCCGTTTGTCGATTTGAATCCAAGCGGTTCTAGAACCGTAAACGAATCTGTTTTCTTCGATGATTTTGAAAATACTACCAATTGGACTCTTTCCGGTGAATTCCAAATTGCCCATCCCATGGGATTGGGGGGTAATTTTGGCACTCCTGATCCGGAATACCCCCAAAATGGGGACAAATCTTTAGGGACTGATTTAACCGGATTGGGGTTGCTTGTGGGCGATTATGAAAACGATGTGGCCGACAATGGATATACCGCAATAAGCTCAAGTATTAATTGTAAATATTATAAAGATATATCGCTCCAATTTTACCGATGGCTGAATGTGGAGAACTCCGATTCAGCAAAAATCCAAATTGATAGTTACCAACAAAACCAATGGAGAACAGTTTGGAACAACAGTTCACTAATGAGCGACGATAAATGGTCGCAGAAGCAATACTCAATTAAACAATATGCTGATAGGGTGGATGATGTTTCCATACAGTTTGTTATTGGCCCAACCAACAATACCTGGACATTCTCAGGTTGGAACATTGATGATTTTGCAGTAACCGGAACCTTTATCCAAACTGATGCCGGAGTAGCCGCATGGATAAACCCCGGAGCCGGTTGCGGCCACATTGCCCCAGAACCCATAACCCTGACCATCAAAAATTTTGGCCACAATGCCACCAACGATACCATTCCGGTCGGGTTTTCGGTTGACGAAGGGGAAACATGGGTACTGGATACCTTATTTGCTTCTTTAAATCAAGAAGCATCCACCAATTTTACTTTTACACCTCTAATTGACTTAACGGCACCGGGAAACCACCATATTTTGGTTAAAACATTTTTACCCGGTGATCAGGACGATAGGAATGATCAATTGGATACTACCTTATTTATTATACCAACTATTAACCTCCCGTATGCCCAAGATTTTGAAACCAATAACGGCTATTGGCAAATTGGGGGAAACGAAACCTGGGAATACGGGGTACCTAGTGGGTTGGTATTAGATTCTGCTGCCTCAGGCAGTTTTTGTTGGGTTACCAAGCTTACCAATAATTATCCCGATTTTGACAGTAGTTGGATTGAAAGCCCCTGCTTTGTTTTTACTGGAGTTGAAAAACCCATTTTTGAGATGAAAATACAAAGCGAAACCGAGGTAGGTAAAGATGGATTAGCCCTATATTATACCATCGACAATGGAATTACCTGGAAAATTGTCCCTACCGCCGATGCTTACAATTGGAATTGGTACACTGGCGCCATTGATGGATTAGGAAGTCAAGGTTGGGATTCAGTTAAACCCGGCTGGTGGATGGCACGGCAAACCTTACCGGCAGAAATTGCTGGAGAGAGCCTGGTAAAATTCCGTTTGGTTTTTGCTTCAAACGACTCTATCAACAACGAAGGCTTTGCCATTGACGACATCCGTATTTATGAAGCACCAAACGATGCCGGAGTTACTGCCATGATTAACCCGGTAACAGCTTGTTATCTTACGGCATCGGAAAACGTACAGGTAACCCTTAATAACTTTGGCATCCGTAGCATTAAACCAACTGACCCATTAATTACCAGCTTAATGCTTAACAATACGGTTGTTGTAACCGATACCTTTCATGTAGCTAGCAATTTGGCTCCTTTGGGTACTGCAAATTTCACCTTTTCGGAACCGGTAACTATGATTGATAGCGGTAATTACCAATTTATAGCATACACGCATATTCCGGAGGATTCAAATGTTTATACTGCTGGTGTGCCCAACGATACTCTTTACGCAACTAGACGTGTAAATGGTATTCCAACTTATAGTCTTGGACCAGATATTGGAACCATGCAGCCCGATACAGTAGTTATAGATGCTGGTTCAGGTTATACTACCTACCACTGGCACGACAATTCAACCGCCCGGTATTTTAATGCCGATACGGCTGGATATTTCTATGTTACCGTTACCAACTCTTATGGGTGTTCAGCCAACGATAGCCTTGAAATTATGGGCTCTACCACCGATTTAGCCCTTACTGCTGCTGTGGGAATTGCCGATGGTTGTATTTTAAGTTACACCCCGGCTTTAAAACTAACCGTATTAAATAACGGCGACACTACTTATCATTCGGGCGATACCATTCAATTGGCGTACCAAATAAATAATGGACCAAAAGTTATTGAAACCTACACGGCAACAACTGATATTGTTAATGGAGCTACTTTTGAATATATTTTTACCGCACAACCCGATTTGAGTTTGAGCGGTGTAATGAATTTTACTTGTTTTCCTGAATTTCAACCACAATTGAATTATAAGAACGATACGATTTATAAAACCATAGAACTATACCCGCTCCCACAAATAAATCTGGGTCAGGATACTTTGTTCACTAACGTTCCATCGCCAATTCTTCTCGATGCCGGTTCAGGGTTTTCCACTTACGATTGGCAAGACAATTCTACCAACCAAACTTTTTCCGTTTCCGCCAAAACATCGGCAAAATATTTTGTTGAAGTTACTGATGTTCATACCTGTGGAACAGCCAGCGATACGGTATGGGTTATCTCTGATGAATGGAAACTCGATTCCATTTTAAATCCTTCGGAAGCTTGCACCCATTTAACTTCTGAAACCATTCAAATACGTATTAAAAACCAGAGCGAAAACAACTATCCCAGTGGTTTTACAATTCCCGCCAAACTGGTATATAACAATGTTACTTACAACGAAAACATTGTTTTAAACACCCCTGTTCCAGCTAATGGCACATACAATCATACATTTGTTCAGACCTTTAACTTTTCCGTTCCGGACAACTATTCAATCAAAGCCGAAATTTCCCCGGTATTTGATTTAATTACTACCAATAATTTGAAAATAAAATCATTTGCCACTCATGGTGTTTATTTTGTTGATTTGGGCTACGACACCATAGTAACAAAACAAGCCGATACGGTTGTTCTGGATCCGGGCGCCCATTTTGCTATCCTTGAATGGAATACCGGTGCAATTTCCCAAACAATTCAGCTTCCCCATAATCTATCATACCAGTATTCCGTTACGGCAACCGATGCCTTTGAATGCCAAACTTCCACCGACACGGTCAGTATTTTGGCATCCGATTTAGCTATTGACGCAATTTATTCCCCCCAAAGCAGTTGTGAATTAAACAATGAAACCACCATATCATTCTTGCTCCATAATTACGGTAACGACAACATTCCCGCAGGAACGGCAATAAGTGTTTATTACCAATTGAATAGTGGCTCCTGGATTGAAAAACCATTTTCACTGACCTTCGATTTACAACCCAACAAAACCAAGACCATCACAGTAAATGAAAACTTAGTCTTTGTATCGGGTCAAAATTACGATTTCGGGTTGCGGATTGCCTATACTAAAGATTTATTTTTTGAAAACGATACCATTCGCACTTCAATATTCGAATTCGAAAAACCTTCCGTTTACCTTGGCCCCGATGTATTTACCGCTCAACCCGATACCGTAGTGTTTCAAGCACAATCCGGAAATTTCAATTATCAATGGCAAGATTTATCAACTTTTAATCATTACAATGTTACCAATACAGCATCAGCCAAATATCATTGCTTGGTAAGTAATGCTTATGGTTGTACCGATGCCGATACCGTTGAATTATTTAGTTATGATATCAGAATAGGCGATATTATAGGTGATGAAAATGAATGTGGAACTTTCATTAACAAAAATGTTCAATTGGGCATTACTGTAAATGGAGCCGACACTCTCCGGGCTGGTCAGGCAATACAGGTTGCTTATCAATGCAATGGCATTTCAGCCTCCGAAACTTATGTGCTGAGCGAAAATTTGTATATCTCAAAAACACTTTACCATACGTTTGCAAATCCTTTGATAATAAGCAACATCGGAAATTATCCATTTACGGCTCAAGTTTCTATGGTTAATGAAGCAGTAACAACTAATAACAACTATACCAGCACTATTCATGTAGGAACTAAAAAGGTTGATTTAGGTGCCGATGTTATTACTTATGACCCATCGGTTACGCTGGATGCCGGTATTGATTTTATGAGTTACTTATGGAGCAACAACAGTATTGCTCAAACCCTTTTAGTTACTGCCAATGGAAACTATTCAGTAACCACCACCGACAGTTATGGTTGTACCGATGCCGACACTGTGAATGTATTCTTTAAAACACCAAAGTATGATGTAATTGAAATAATTGGCTTGGCCGACAGTTGTGTCCGTAAAAGTATGAGCGGCTTTTCCTTTATCCTGAAAAATAATGGTAATGATATAATTTCAGCTGATAGCACCATTGCCATTAAATATAAAATAAATGGAGGTACTAGCATAACCGAAAACTATACGTTTGATGCGAACTTTGAACCTGCTGATGATTTGGAAATTCCATTCCAAACACCCGCCGATTTAATGTCTCCGAATACCTATATAGTTCTGGTAGAAGTTACTATTGGCAGCAGGCTTTCTGCTTTCGATAGTATTATTCATACGTATGGGCTACCCTTAATTAAATTACCTGCCGACACAGCTAGTTATGGTAACTCCATAATTTTAAACGCCGGCGCAGGGTTTACTTCCTATTTTTGGAGCAACGATTCCACAACACAAACTATTTTAGTTGAAAATAGCGGAACCTTTAGTGTAACTGTTATCAACAGCAATGAATGTAGTAATTCAGCCTCGGTAAATGTGCTTTTCCTGAATCCATCGTACGAAATTATTGAAATCAAGGATTTAAGTAACTCCTGTTTGCATTCCAACGAAGAAATTATAAGCTTCGTGCTAACAAATACAGGCAATGACATTATTTATGCCGATAGTGTTATTCCTATTCAATACCAGATAAATAGTGAAGAACCGGTTATTGAAAACTACCTGTTTACAAGCAATTTAAATCCCGATGACGAAGTGATTATTGCCTTTGAAACTACTGCCGATTTATCGGAAAGCAATACTTATGAAATTTCAGTTTCAGCAACTTTTGGTACTGCCAGTTCAACCCTCGATTCTACAATTAATACCTGGGGTTTACCTTTGGTTAGCTTGGGCGATGATGTGGAAACAACCGATGAAACAGTAACTTTAGATGCGGGTGCCGGTTTTACCAGCTATTTGTGGAACACTACCCAAACTACCCAAACCATTACCATCTCTACTGATGGAACCTATTGGGTACGGGTTGCCAACATTCATAATTGCTTGAATAGCGATACCATTAAGGTTGTATTTGTGCCTGTTAACCTGAATATTACCGATTTTATAACGCCCTTATTTGGATGCGGATCATTGGTTAACGAGGAGGTAACTATAAAAATTAAAAATTCCGGAATCAAAGATCTGCTTGCAGGAACAAATTTAGTAATCGCGTATAAACTAGGCGACAATCCGCAGGTAGATGAGACCGTTGAATTGGCCACTAACTTTATTGTGAATGCCAGCTTAACTTACAATTTTGCCACCCGGTTATCTATAAGCGAAAGTAGCACCGGTGAGGAAGTAATTAATTATCCTATTGATTTCTTTATTTATCAGGATAATGAGGAATTGGATAATGCTGAATTTACGATAACCATTCATACAAAACCTGAATTTTTTGAAGGAAATGATACCCTCGAGGTACCTACTTATCCATACATTCTTGATGCAAAAGTTACTGCTGAAAGTTACTTATGGAGCACAGGAGCTAATACTGAGACTATTTCAGTTACCACTGATGGTGAATATAAACTCACCATCACGCAAGCGAATACTTGCCAATTCAACGATTCCATCCTTGTTACTAAGCTGAATGCAATCAGTGATGGATGGCGACAAAGTATCTCTGTATATCCAAATCCTGCTGACAAGAAAATTCAGATTAAAATTAACGACACGAATAAAAACATCGCCTTACGAATAACCGATATACAAGGACGATTAGTTTATGAACTGAAAAATGCCGCGCCGATTACAGAATTGGATATTGCGAATTGGTCAAAAGGTATTTATCTGTTAACTGTATTTTATGGTACAGAACAGGAAATATACCAGATGATTAAAAACTAAGTTGAGCGCTTTTTCCCCCGAGGACTCGGGGGAAAAAGCGCTTTACTTAGTTAAAACCCTCCTGAGTAATCGGGACAAGCTTACATAGCAATTGTTGTTTTTCGCAAATTGAGTAAAGCGGAAATTTGTGAAAACTTACAATTGTTCAGTCGATTGAGAGATTTGCTATCGCAAATCTCTCAATTTGGGTAAAAACTAAAACAGAAAGCCCCTCCGCGGGCTTTTTTAATTCTATGTATGCCTATATAAGTGCAATATGCGGGCAACTTACAAATTGTAAGTAAACATAAGATTTTACTCATTAAAAATGCTGTTATTAAATATACCACTGCCCCTGTTTCCTTCGTTTGAATTTCCTTATAATTGCAGCAAATTATAATAAAAGAAAAACACCCCTTATGAATAAAACTCCTATCGATTATCAAAAGGTTTCTAAGGTAATTAATCAATCAAACATTCCAGATTTAGGGCTTGCTACCATTCGGGAAATTGTTCGGATGGTAAATACGCTGGAGCAAGAAACCGGGGAGAAATTTATTCGCATGGAAATGGGTGTACCTGGCATTAAACCGCCCGATGTGGGGACTTTAGCTGAAATTGAAGCACTTACCAATGGAGTAGCTGCCGTTTATCCCATGCTCGATGGAATTCCTTCAATAAAAGAAGAAACATCGAAATTTGTAAAAAACTTTATGAATATTGATGTGAGTCCGGTGGGTTGTGTTCCTACGGTTGGCTCCATGCAGGGAGGTTACGCTACCTTTATGCTGGTAAGCAATCTCGATCCTAAAAGAGATACTGCCCTGTTTATCGATCCGGGATTTTCAGTTCAGAAAACACAGTTCAAAGTAATGGGACACAAATACACCCACTTTGATGTGTATAAATATAGAGGCTCCAAACTACGGGCTAAATTGGAGGAATTTGTTAGCAAAGGAAACATTAATTCTATTATCTATTCCAATCCAAATAACCCTTCGTGGATATGTTTTACCGAGGAAGAATTAAAAATTATTGGCGATATTGCCAATAAATACGACCTCATTATTTTGGAAGATTTGGCCTACTTTGCCATGGATTTCCGCAATGATCTTTCAAAACCGGGAGAACCACCTTACCAGCCTACTGTAGCAAACTATACCAACAATTATATTTTATTAATTTCCAGTTCAAAGGCATTTAGCAATGCCGGCCAACGCATTGGTATGTTGTGTATATCAAATACATTGTATTGCCGCGAATATCCAAATTTATTGGAACGTTTTGGAATAGCAAATCTTGGGTATGTGCTCATTCAACGGCTAATTTATGCATTCAGTAGCGGGGTTTGCCATTCGGCGCAATTCGGATTAGCAGCCATGTTCAAAGCAGCTAACGAGGGAAAATTCAACTTTGTTGAATCCGTGAGGGAATATGGCGAAAAAGCGGCCATCATGAAACGCATTTTTCTTGAAAATGGGTTTAACTTAGTTTACGATAAAGACAATGACCAAGAATTGGCTGATGGTTTTTATTTCACCATTTCGTACCCTGGTATGCAAAGTGGCGATTTAATTAAAAACCTATTGTATTATGGAATCAGTGCTATTGGGTTGATAACCTGTGGAAGTGACCGGACAGAAGGGCTGAGAGCTTGTGTTAGTCAAGTTAAACGAACCCAATTTTTGGATCTCGAAAAAAGAGTTAAACAATTCAATCATGATTTTAAAGTAAATAAAGAATAATCTTTTAAATTTATTTTAATTAGTAAGTATTCAATAAAAACTATAACTATGGCAAAAGTCAGAGGAGCTATTGATGTTGATAAGGAACTATGCAAGGGATGCGGAGTTTGCATTACTGCCTGTCCTACCCATGTAATTGAATTAGCCAAACAAGTAAACGGAAAAGGCTACAACTATGCGTGCATGGAAAATCCTGAAGCTTGTATTGGATGTGCCAATTGCGCCATGGTTTGTCCGGATAGTGTTATCACTGTGTATAAGATTAATGTTTAATTTTAAGCTATTAAAAATAGATTACTAATGGGTGAATTAAAATTAATGAAAGGGAACGAAGCAATTGCTGAAGCTGCTATGCGGTGCGGTTGCGATGGATATTTTGGATACCAAATTACCCCACAGTCGGAAATTATGGAGACCCTAATGCTGGCAAAACCATGGGAAACTACCGGAATGGTAGTATTGCAGGCCGAAAGCGAGGTGGCTTCAATTAATATGCTTTATGGTGGAGCTTCCTGTGGCAAAAAAGTGATGACTTCCTCATCGAGCCCTGGTATCAGTTTAATGCTCGAAGGTATTTCCTATTTGGCTGGAGCCGAATTGCCCTGCTTAATTGTAAATGTAGTACGCGGTGGTCCGGGTTTAGGAACTATTCAACCTTCGCAAGCCGACTATTTTCAAACCACCAAAGGAGGCGGCCATGGCGATTATCAGGTTATAGCCCTTGCCCCTGCCTCAGTTCAGGAAATGAATGATTTTGTTGGATTGGGTTTCGATTTGGCTTTCAAATACCGCATTCCTTCGTTAATATTAACCGATGGCGTGATAGGACAAATGATGGAAAAAGTGATAGTAGCCGACTCAAAACCCCGTTGGACTGATGCCGAAATTAAAAAAATAAGCGGCACTTGGGCAACTACCGGAAAAACAAAAGATAGGGAGCGGCACGTTGTAACTTCATTGAATTTAGAATCGGAAAAACAAGAAATTCACAATCACCATTTACAAGCAAAATATCGCGAAATTGAAGTGAACGAAGTGCGTTTTGAGGAGTTCCAAACCAAAGATGCTGAATATCTATATGTAGCCTACGGCTCATCGGCCCGCATTTGCCAAAAATCGGTTCAAATGGCTCGGGCAAAAGGAATAAAAGTAGGCTTATTACGCCCTATTACCGTATGGCCCTATCCAACAGTGCGTTTAACCGAGCTTGCAAATCAGGTAAAAGGAATGTTGGCCGTTGAAATGAGCGCCGGACAAATGGTTTACGATGTTCGTTTAGCGGCTAACGGAAAAATTCCGGTAAGTCATTTTGGCCGATATGGAGGCGTAATACCTTCACCGGATGAAGTGTTAGTAGCTATGGAAAAATTTATCAAGGAAGGAAAATAATTATGGCAGCTATTGAAATTAAAGACATTATAAAGAAGGAAAATCTGGTTTACGGAAAAACCAAAATCCTTACCGATAACATAATGCATTACTGCCCGGGCTGCAGTCATGGCGTTACCCATAAAATAGTAGCCGAGGTTATTGAGGAATTAGGTATTCAGGAAAAAACTATAGGTGTATCACCCGTAGGGTGCTCAGTTTTGGCGTACAATTATATTGATATTGATTGGCAGCAAGCCGCACATGGTAGAGCCCCAGCATTAGCCACGGCCGCCAAACGACTGATGCCCGACCATTATGTATTTACCTATCAGGGTGATGGCGATTTGGCCTCCATTGGTACAGCGGAAATACTACACGCCTGCAACCGGGGCGAAAACATTACGGTAATTTTTGTTAACAATGCTATTTATGGAATGACCGGTGGGCAAATGGCTCCTACTACATTGATGGGAATGGCTACAGCAACCAGTCCTTATGGCCGGGAAGCTGCCCTTCATGGGTATCCATTGAAGATAACTGAGTTAATTGCCCAATTACCCGGTGTGGCTTACGTTACCCGTCAAAGTGTTCAAACGCCGGCAGCAGTTCGCAAAGCCAAAAAAGCCATTAAAAAAGGATTCGAAAATCAGGCTAAAAAGATAGGCACTTCATTTATCGAAATAGTATCAACTTGCTCTTCAGGATGGAAACTATCACCCGTGGAATCGAACAAATGGATGGAAGAACACATGTTTAAGTTTTACCCTCTGGGCGATTTAAAAGATTCAGAAAAGAACAATGAAGAAGAATATAAAAAATACATTGAATAACACCTAAAGCCAAATACTATGACTGAAGAAATTATAATTGCCGGTTTTGGAGGACAAGGAGTGCTCTCCATGGGTAAAATATTGGCCTATTCAGGTGTAATGCAAAACCAAGAAGTTACCTGGATGCCCTCCTATGGTCCAGAAATGAGAGGTGGAACAGCCAATGTTACCGTAATAGTTAGCGATGAACGCATTAGTTCACCCATTGTTCACCAATACGATACAGCTATCATTCTCAATCAGCAATCGATGGATAAGTTTGAAAACACTGTAAAAACCGGGGGAATTCTATTATTCGACCCAAATGGTATAACTCATCCGCCAAAACGCACCGATATTAAAATTTATGCTATTGAGGGTGTTGAAGAAGCTACCCGAATGGGAAATCCTAAAACATTCAACATGATAGTATTGGGCGCCTACCTAAAAATAAAACCCGTAGTTAAAACAGAAAATGTTGAAAAAGGACTCCGTAAATCGTTGCCCGAAAGGCATCACAAATTAATACCTATGAATATTGATGCTATTAAACTTGGGATGGAAAAGGTTAAAGAATTTTCATTGTAATAAAAAAACCGGGACAGCCCGGTTTTTTTATTAATTTAACACTAGGAATACTTTTTTTCTTTTCCAATAAATACCTTATATTGCATAAAACTTATCGTACTTAATAGTATGCGTTATACTTTTCTATTTTTGATTCTTTTAGCTATAACTGGTTATAAATCAGAGGCTCAATTAAAGCCTTATTTATTAGACAATAAAAAAAATCTATCACAATTCAATTACAACCGATGGACCACTGAGAATGGATTACCTACCAATTCTTTATTACATATTTACCAATCTTCCGATGGATACTTATGGCTTAGCAGTTATGGCGGAATCATTCGGTTCGACGGAAACCGCTTTACTATTTTTAACAAAAAAAACATACCCGACCTTGAAAATAATAGCATTGGACGAATTGGAGAAGATTTACAGGGAAATATGTGGTTTACTACACAAGGTAATGGTTTGGTTTCATACAAAAATGGTTCCTTCAAATCGTATGGAAAGGAAGAAGGTTTTCTTCACTTATACAGAGCCCTTTACATTGATAAGCAAAATACTATTTATAGTGCATCAGCCGAAAAAGGTTGGTTCCTTTTTAAAAACGGACATTTTACACTCATTGATTACCCCAGTTCCTTAGCCAGTATTGAAGTACGCTCCATAGTTGAAGGCCCAAATGGTGAAATATATTTTGGAACATTGGGCGAAGGACTATTTAAATATGAGCGTGGTAAATTAACTCAAATCCCTATTAATAACTCCTTACCTCTTCAATGGATTTATAGTTTGCATTTTACCAATAAAAATGTGTTGCTTATAGGTACTAGCGAGGGATTATTTCAGTTTAACGGCACGAGTTTTTCAATGCTACCCATGGGAGCTGTGGCAACCATAAATGCAATTACCGAAGACATTAATGGTTCCATTTGGCTTGGTACAAACAACGGTATTGTACGTTTAAAAAATCTTGAAGCACCTGATTTTTCCAAAGAAATATCAATCAATTTACCTAACAGTTTTATAAATGACTTAATTTTTGATTTAGAAGGAAATCTTTGGCTTACCAATTATAAAGATGGTTTAACCCGTGTTAAAGATGGAAAATTTACCAATTATAATATGGAAACTGGTTTGCTGGGAAAAGCAGTAAATTCAATCTGTGAAATTGACCCGCAAAAATTTCTTTTGGCTTTCGACAATGGGCAATTAAACTGCATTGATAATGGAGAAGTGCATCCTTATAAAACAAAAATTTCCTTACTTGGCAAAAGGGTCCGGCACATTTATAAAGACAGCAAATCAAACATCTGGTTTAGCACTTACGATGGCCTGTTAAAGATAACTCCTCAGGGAAAAGAAATTCTTTACCACCCGAATAATGGATTCCCTGCATCAAAAATAAGAATTACCTACAAGGACTCGAAAGGAAATATTTGGGTAGGTACAAGAAACAATGGATTGATAAAAATTAAACCAGACGAAACCGTTCAGATTATTGATGTGTCCAGCGGATTAAGTTCTATGCTTATTATGTCGATTGACGAAGATATTGAAGGAAGGATTTTGGTAGGCACGAACGATGGTGGTTTGAACATTATTAAAGACGATAAGGTAGTTGACGTTTGGAATAAAAAGAGAGGGTTACCCAGCGATATTGTTTTTAACGTTCATCAATGTAAGGACAGTTCAATTTGGATTGCTATGAATGGAGGTTTAGTATGCATCCACCATCAAAAAGTTTACACCTTATCAACCGCTAATGGACTGGCCGATGACTCTCCATTTGACATTCTTGAAGATGAAGTAGGAAATTTTTGGTTGCCTTGCATCGCAGGTATTATGAAAGTTAATAGTGCTTCGTTGCACCAATTCATTCAAGGAAAATCAAATTCGTACGAAATCTATTTATACAATCGAAAGGATGGGATGCATCAGGAAGAATGTAATGCTACCAGTCAATCAATAAGAGCCAGCAATGGCAGTCTTTTATTCCCAACCATTGATGGAATAACACAAATAAGTCCCGCAATAACCCAAATTAATACCCTTAAACCCAATGTGGTTATTGAAACTCTCACCATTAATAACCAATTGGCAAATTTATTCGAACCCGTTCAAATTCGTCCGGGTAAAAATAGGTTAACCTTTGAGTTTACGGCATTAAGTTTACATGAACCACAAAAAAACAATTTCAAATACCAACTCATTGGTTATGAAGATGACTGGACTAATTCTGGGAATATACACACGGTATCCTATACCAACCTTCCTCCGGGTTATTATACTTTTAAAGTAATTGCCTCAAACAACGACGGTATTTGGAATGATAAAGGTGATATGATTTCTTTCCGCATTAAACCGCTGTTTGTACAAACCCGTTTATTTTATTTTTTGCTGCTTTTAGTTGTCTTTGCATTGGTTTATTCTATTTATATATATCGTATTAACCAATTAAAACGCTATCAAAGGAATCTTGAAGAAACGGTAAAACGGCGCACTATTGAAATTACACTAAAAAACAAAGAACTACAGGAACAAAAATACGAGATTCAAAGCCAAGCAGAAAAGTTGGCTGAACAAAAATCAGAATTGGAGAAAATAAATGCCGATAAAGACAAAATGTTTTCCATCATAGCCCATGATTTAAGAAGTCCCATGGGAAATTTCAAGAGCATGCTCGAGAGTCTGACCAATTCTCCGGAACTTTACGACGAAAACCGCCGCCGTAAAATACTTTTAGCACTTACCGAAATAGCCAAAAACACCTTCGATTTGCTCGAAAATCTTTTAAACTGGTCAAAATCAAAAATGGGAGTCATGGCTTTTGAACCTGATATTTTACTTATAACACCTCTATTACAGGAAATTATCAACCTTTCGAAACCCTTAGCTGACAAGAAAAATATTAGCATTACCAACACTATTGATTCAAACCTTTCCGTTTATGCCGATCAGAATATGGTGAAAACGATATTCAGAAATCTACTAATGAATGCCATTAAATTTACCGGCGATAATGGAAGGATTGAAATATATGTAAAACAATTAGAAGATTTTTATGAATTTTATGTTAAAGACAATGGTGTGGGTATGAGCCCCGAAGTTCAAAATAATTGATTTTCCAGTCAAAACATGCATAGTTCCTCGGGAACTCATCATGAAAAAGGAAGCGGTCTTGGATTGATACTTTGCAAGGAATTTGTTGAACAAAATGGCGGTTTCATTAGGGTTGAAAGCATTCTGAACAAAGGCAGCCTGTTTGTATTTACCCTAAAAGTCAATCCTGCTTAATCCTCTAATTCTTCAAAATTCAATTTACTACACTTATTGTTGAATACGGATAAGTAAATTTCGCCCCATTCAAAAAAAAGTTCTACTTTTAAGCCGATAAAAACCAAAAAAAACATAACTGATTAATCATGAAATACATTCTATTATTCTTTGCAGGAATACTGCTGAGCGCTTGCCTTTTTTCGCAAGAGAACCCATTGTTAGTTGAAAAGTATGAGCTCGCAAATGGGCTTACTGTTTATTTGAATGTTGACCACAGCATGCCCACGGTGCAAGGTATGGTGGCCGTAAAAGGTGGCGCCAAGCGCGATCCAAAAGATGCGACCGGAATAGCCCACTATTTTGAACACATTATGTTTAAAGGCACTCATGAAATTGGGACTATAAATTATGAGGAAGAAAAATTTTATTTAGACAGTGTGGCGGCACTTTACGACCAGTTAGGTTTAACCAAAGATGAAAAGACCCGACTCGGTATTCAAAAAGAAATAAACCGCCTTTCAATTAAAGCTGCCGAATATGCCATACCTAACGAAGTTGATAAAATATTGAATGGCATGGGCGGTACTGGCATTAATGCTGGAACCAGCTTTGAATCCATTGTTTACTTCAACAGTTTTCCATCGAACCAAATAGCTAAATGGCTCGAAGTTTATAGCCAACGGTTTGAAAATCCGGTATTCCGCTTGTTCCAATCGGAATTGGAAACAGTTTATGAAGAAAAAAATATGTATGCCGATGACCCCGGGAGCCGTATGTTAGAAGAATTTTCGAAGCAGTTTTACCGAAATACGCCTTATGGCCAACAAACCATTATTGTAACTACGGAGAGTTTAAAAAACCCATCGCTTAGTAAAATGATGGACTATTTTAACACCTATTATGTTGCTAAAAACATGGCTTTAGTGCTTGCTGGTGATTTTGACCCAGCCTATGTGAAACCCCTTATTGAAGAAAAATTTGGGAAATGGCATGCCGGGGAAAAACCTTCCGACTTAAAACTCAGTGAAAAACTATTCAATGGAGTTGAACATTTTACGGGTAGGTACACACCCATAAAAGTTGGAATACTCGGCTTTCAAACGGTTCCAAAAAACCATCCCGATGAGTTGGCGTTGGAGTTAATTACAAATTTGATGAGCAACCGATCGGGAACTGGACTCATTGACCAATTACGTGACGAAAACAAATTGATGTTTGGGGTCATAATGAACGACTTGCATACCGAATTGGGAGGGTGCTATGTGTTTTTTGTACCCAAAATAATTGGGCAGTCGCTGAAAAGTGCAGAGGCTGAAGTTACCCAAAAATTGGAAGTGCTAAAGAAAGGTGAATTTAGCGACGAATTATTCCGGGGCGTAAAAACAGAAATGAAAAAACAATACGAAAAGCAACTCGAAGATATGCGTTGGCGCACGTATGCCATTATGGATGCTTATTTATATGGAATAAGTTGGGACGATTATTTGTCGGCCTCTGCCAACGTTGATAAATTAACCAAAGAGGATGTTGTAGCAATTGCCAATAAGTATTTTGGATCAAATTACCTGTCGTTTTATTCAAAGATGGGATTCCCTAAAAAAGATAAAATTGAAAAACCTCCATTCAAACCCATACCAGGACTAAATGGTGAAAAGAAATCGAAATACGCACAAAAAATTGAGGCCATGCCAACCGTTGAAATGGCACCAAAATTTATTGATTTTCAGAAAGATGTGTCCGTTTTTGAAATCAAAGAAGGAGTGAAAGTATTTGTAACCCCAAACCCAATAAATAAAATCTTCTCCTTAAGATTGGTATTTGGGAAAGGTACCTTTGACGACCCGCTTGCAGAGCAGGCTGCCAAGATATTTGAATATGCATCACCAAATGGAACCACGTTAAAAGACTTCAAAAAACAACTGCAATTATTAGGTTGCGATTTTAATGTCTATGCCGACCAAAGCGTAACCACAATAACCATTAACGGTTTGGATGATAATTTGGATATAACTCTTGATTTGATGAGCAACTTTATATACCATTTGACTGTAGAGGAAAGTCATTTGAAAAAATTGGCTGAGGATTTAAAAATGAGCCAAAAATTCGAAGGCAAAGACATAAGCACAACCAGCGATGCATTGAGCGAATATGCGCTGTATGGAAACGGATCGAAATATTTGGCACGTTTTAGCATGAAAGAGGTTCAAAACCTTAAAGTTGATGAATTACTTACTAAAGCGAATGAAATAACCGGATATCAATTCGAAGTACACTATTGTGGAACGTTGCTCCCCAACGATTTTTCGGAACTCTTCAGTAAACAGTTTGCCATTCCGGCCAACCTTACCAAAACAAAAGGAAAAATTGAACCCGTTCGCAAGCTTGCCACCGAAAATACCATTCTATTTGTTAATGATAAAAAAGCCATTCAAAGCCACATAAATGTATTTGTTGAAGGGGAGCTTAACCCTATAGAAACCAGATCACAACTCTATGGATTCAACGATTATATGGATGGTGGCATGTCGTCCATAATTTTTCAGGAAATCCGTGAATTCCGCTCCTTAGCTTATGGTTCTTCTGGTTCGTATCAAACCTCATTCTATTTCGATAAACCCGGATATTTTAAAGGATGGCTATCGACCCAAGCCGATAAAACAAACGAAGCCATTGATGTATATACCTCAATTTTAAAAGAGATGCCCAGCAAACCTGATCGCATTGAAGAAGTACGAAAAAACTTAACCCTTTCAATCAATGCCCAGCAACCCATGTTCCGATATAAATCGCAATCGGTGACCAATTGGATGCAGCAAGGTTACACCAAAGATCCACGGGAAATACGATTCCCTGAATATCAAAAAATGGAATTCTCAAGTATCGAAGATTTTTATAAAGCAAATGTAAAAGGAAAGCCGTGGGTTATTACTATTGTTGGCAATAAGAGCCAGATTAATTTGGAGGAATTGAAGAAATACGGTACTGTTAAAGAGATAAAAGCGGAGGAATTGTTTAAGAAATAAATACGCAATCTGAATTTCTAATTTTAAAAAAGCTGGTGGAACTTATCCCACCAGCTTTTTTTTTGTTGTGTTTCAACGGCTATTGATACGATAACCTCACTTTTACATTATAAACAATTCCCTTGGGGCAGTTAATGCTTAGTTCAGGCATATTCTCAAGTTCATTTTTTACAAAAGCACCCAGCTCCAAATTACTTGAACTTAACCCCACCACTTGAATCTGGCAATTTTCATCCACATAAAATTCCAGATATACATTTCCTATAAGTGATTTTTCAATTCTTTGATTGGGGTTCCGTAGTTTATCTTTCAAATATTCACTGAGTTTTAATGGCAAATGTGAATAGGTAACAGGTTCTGCACTCACCTTGAAGCTTAGTGAAAAAGCTATCAAAGCTGCAACTACTATTGAGTTAAACGTTTTCATGATTTTAGGGTTTTAAGGGTAATTTTTTGATAATTGATAATTGATTTATTGATTATTGTCAGTTACAATTGGCTCATTTTCCAAGTTAATAAGTTCATCGTCGGCAACTATATATTCACCCCTTTCCTGAATTATTGCTTGGTACAAGGAGGCAAAAGCTGCATTTATCCACATTAAGGCAATTACAAATCCAAAAACAAGTACAATTAAACCAGCTATCATTAAAAAGAACGATACCAAATACATCCAAAAAATTCTCCAACCATAACCACTCGTTAAACGCCAGCTTTCTTCAACTGCTTTTACCGGATCCAGATGTTTATCCATAACCAAATAGGGAACTAAAACCAACCTACAAGCGAAAACTATACCTGGTATAATTAAGAATACAAAGCCAATACCGATGATAGCAATCCTGAGAAGATTTGCTAAAACAACCGTTAAATAGTTGTTGAATACTTCAAATATCCGTTTAACATCAACCTCTGCTCTTCTAATAGCTTTCAGAAAAAGAAAGTCGGCACTGTATGATATAGGCGACATAATAAATATAAAGTATAAGAAGCCAAAGGTTCCAAAAATGGAAGTTAAAAAACTATTGTGATCGCCTCCACTTAAGGCCGACATGGGTATATATGCCACCCATACTACCAGCATAACCAGAAAAAGGGTTATGAATTTGTCCCAAAGCACATTCCAGCTATACGTTAATAACGAACCTGCTTTTACTTTTAAATTGATTTCTTGTGTTTCCATTTTTTTTTGTTTTTAAATTGTTTGAGTTTTAAGGGTTTTTAACTATCGGGTGAAATTTTAATTTCGATGTAAAGATATATCGGTAAACAAGTCCAGTCAATCCAACCAAGGTAGTGATTTGCAAAACTCCAACTTCGGTAGTGTAAATTGCCTCGCTATTTTATTACCCAACTTAAGTTTGGTTTAGGTTTTTTATGTACATTTCGGGTATGATTCAACTGATTGCCATAATAACCATAATACTCTGTCTGGTGCTGGGTTTTTACACCATTGCCCTTTTACAGATTGCACGCAATAGATATGATGCCATTTATTTGAACAGCTTTTTTTACTATCAGGTACTAACCTTTCTTTTTGGAATTTATGGGATACTTGGAAACCTGTTAATTCGAGAAATCCTACCAAAGTTTGATGTGAATTTTTCGGGAATTGAAACTGCAGCCCAACTTTTTCCATTTATTGGGCTTCCCTTTTTGATTGCAGCCTGGTATATGAAACTAAAAATGACGGCTGAATTATGCAAAAAAAAGACCCATAAATACATCCCTTTTATTTACTTTACATTGACCACTTTAGTATTTTTAGCGTATGGTTTAGCCATTAAAAAGATACCTGAAATAAACGTTGAATCGCACAAAAATTTACAGCAATATATTTTCTTAGGCTTTGCAACCATTGAAATGATTGTTGAGGGATATATTGTAATCTTTTTATTTATCCATTCATTTGGACAAGAACAATTGCAAAAAAAATTGTTGCTTTCGCGCATTGCATTAATAATAATTGCACTGACCTTATTAAAAGCGGCTTCGTTATATTTTTCCCAAATACATTTTGCTATTGGGCTTTACTTTTTGCTACTCTTTTTTGCTGGCAACTTACCCATTGTATTTCTTATCAGGGTTTTTCTTGGAAAAAATGAGTCGGTAAATACAGTTATAATCAACATTGAGGAGTCTCTTTTTCAAAAGTTTAAGATAACGCCCCGGGAAAAAGAAATAATAATTGAAATCTGTAGAGGGAATACGAACCAGCAAATAGCCGATAAAATGTTTATTACCCTTCAAACGGTTAAAGACCACACCCATAATATCTTCCAAAAGACCGAAGTCAAAAATAGAGTACAGCTATCGCAGCTTTTTGCCAGGAATTCAACCAATTAGCCCAATTATTTTAACTGCTTTTATTTTGGTTTAATCGCGAGTATTGTTGACTAACCCTTTGAAGTATTGATGCAAATTTATGTGGAATTTCAATGAAAATTCTTTCTTTTTGATTCGTAATTGGGTGTTCAAATTCTAAAAAGGTTGCACATAAATACAATCCTTTATGTTTTAGCAAAGGATGTTTTTCGGTGTAAAGTTTATCACCCAAAATAGGATGCCCCATATTGGACAAGTGAATTCTTAATTGATGGGTTCTTCCGGTTAATGGAATCAGTTCAACCAACGAAAGAAATCCATATTTGATGGAATTTACGGTTTGCAACCGTTTAAAATGAGTAATCGCTTCCTTTCCTTCAATTGGCGAATTGATAATTCCATTTTCCAACATTTCACCAATTACAATAGCTTTATATTTTTTTGAAATCTGTTTCTCCTCAAACTGCCTGCCTAATTCAATCCTCGATTTGTGGGTTTTTGCAACCAATAATAAGCCAGAAGTTTGGTTATCAAGTCGATGAACAGCTTGAGGTTTTTGAAGTGCTTCGGATATAGTAGAAGGTTTCAAATTATAGGGTAACGCATTTTCAATGGTGCGATAGTAGTTTCCACTAACGCTGAATCCAGCAGGTTTATTAATAACCGCTATATAATCATCTTCATAAATTACCGGTAGTGACAATTTAAATACCCGTGAAACCGGTTTTTCTATTACACTATACGTGATTACCTGTCCAGGCAAAACATATCGACTCGCTTCAACCATATTTCCATCCAACAAGATGCTTCCACTTTTAATGGCTTTTTTAGCGCTATTTCGAGTTGAAAAGATAGGTTCCCATTTCAGAATATAATCTAAAAGTCGTATTTCATTTATACCCTGCTGAACTATACGTTGAATGTTAGATTCCACCAATCAATTTTTATTTTAAAATACTGCTATAAAGGTCGGTTTTTACTCAACGTTTTAGCTAAAATTCTAACAAAAAATCAAATCATGCTAAAAATCATTATTATTTAACTTATTTATTGTTGATTCAATAGTAAAAAATGCTAATTTTAATACAAATTACCAAAACCTAAAACTAGCGACTATGAAAACCCAAGATGAAGCCTTACGCAACGCATGTTACAATGCATTGGAATTCTTTCAAAAAAATGCCAATCCCGATTTTGCCGATATTAAGGCAAAACTTGAATATGTAATTGGCAGCTACGATTATGATAAAAATCCCATTGGATTATTTGAAATTGGCCAAATTGCTTTGGATAGTATAAAAGAATTGAAAAAGAATAATCCACGAAAAGTAGCCAAAAAATTAATTGACGACTTAGAAAAAAGCCTAGCTAAGTAATCCTTGCTTTACTAAACTATTGAAATGCCTTTTATATCTTGGATGTAAAAGGTTTTTTATTTTATTTCAATGTATCAAACTATTGTATTTACCCACACGAGTCACCATCTAAAATTTGCATCAAATAATGGAAGGTGGAATAAATAATAGAATGCTGAATTGGTTAATAACAATAGATTTTATAGATTTAAGAAATTTTTAAATTCCAATAACCAAAAACAGAACAAGAATAATATTTGATTCAAAATGGGCTTTTAAGAGGTACCACAAATTCTATAATTAATTAAAGGTCCATCAACTTAAACTAATTATTGATGAAAATAATTCACATAAGTGCAGAATGTTATCCAGCCGCTAAAGCCGGTGGCTTAGCCGATGTTGTAGGAGCCTTACCCAAATACCAAAATTCATTGGGCAACGAGGCATCCGTTATTATGCCGCATTACTACACTAAATTTAGGACCGATAATAAGTTCGAAGCAATCCATGCAGGCTTTGCCCGGTTAGGTTATGTCGATTATCCCTTTCATGTTTTTAAACTTTTAAATAACAACTTAGGTTTCGATATTTATTCCATTGATATACCGGGACTTTTTGACCGTGATAAAATATATTCATATGTTGATGATACCGAGCGATTTATAACCTTTCAAATTGCTGCATTAAACTGGATTAATAACACGAAAAGCCTACCCGATATTATTCACTGTCACGATCAACATACCGGATTCATTCCTTTTATGCTGGCAAATGTATGGGAGTATCGGAAGCTGAAAAATGTACCTACGGTTTTTACCATTCATAATGGAGCCTACCAAGGTCAATTTGGATTTAACTTATTGCATTACCTGCCTCCATTCCATAGCGATTTAATAGGACTTATTGAATGGCATAAAGATATAAACCCTTTGGCTGCCGCCATTAAATGCGCCTATAAAGTTACTACCGTTTCTCCCACTTACATGCATGAAATAGGTTATTCAATGAACGGATTGGAAGGATTGTTGAATGCTGAGCGTTCGAAATCTATGGGCATTTTAAATGGCATTGATGTGGATGTATGGAATCCGGAAACCGATTCCATGCTTGAAAAAACCTACAATAAAAAAACAGTGGAGACAGGTAAAGCGGAAAACAAAAAATGGCTCTGCAAAGAATTCAATCTCGACCCATCGAAACCTTTGTTTACTTTTATTGGACGATTAGTAGGCGAAAAAGGAGCCGATTTTCTGCCCGAAGCTGTTTACAACTTACTTACTCAGTATCCAAAGCAACAAAACATACTAATTTTAGGTACAGGAGAAAAACATATTGAGCAGGCATTATGGGACTTAGAACCCCAATTTAAAGGCAACTATTGCTCCTATATTGGATACAACGAAAAACTTTCTCATTTAATTTATGCCGGTGCCGATTTTTTGTTAATGCCGTCGCGGGTTGAACCTTGTGGATTGAACCAATTGTATGCACTTCGTTATGGCACCATTCCCATAGTGCGCAGAACCGGCGGACTTAAAGATACAGTGGTGGATATTGGTGATAACGGCTTTGGAATTTGCCATGACCAATGTTCAGCCTGGGATATTACTTATTCTATGGAACGGGCAAACGTTTTATTTAAAGACAAAACAGCATTTAAAAATATCAGAAAACAGATTATGCAAATTGATCACTCGTGGACTAAAGCATCGTCGGACTATATTGAATTATACAAAACACTGAAATAAAAAATATATGAAAAAGAACGTTTTAGCAATAATTTTAGGAGGTGGACAAGGCTCACGTCTAGCTCCATTAACTGAAAACAGGTCGAAACCAGCTGTTCCGGTTGCCGGAAAATATCGATTGGTTGATATTCCAATTTCAAACTGTTTAAACTCCAATATTGAGCGCATTTTTGTTTTAACCCAGTTTAATTCAGCTTCGCTAAATAAACACATAAAAAATACCTACCATTTTGGATCCTTTACCGAGGCATTTGTTGATATTCTGGCTGCTGAACAAACCCCAAAAAGTGGTACTTGGTTTCAGGGAACGGCTGATGCAGTGCGAAAGTGCATGAAACATTTTATGAACCACGATTTTGATTATGCATTGATACTATCGGGCGACCAATTATACCAAATGGATTTTAACAAAATGTTGGATGCCCACATTGAAAATGGTGCTGACATTACCTTGGCAACCCTTCCAGTAATTGAAAAAGAAGCGCCTGAATTTGGTATCCTAAAAACTGATTCAAAAAGTATAATCCAGGAATTTATTGAAAAACCTTCGCGTGAAATATTACCTGAATGGACCTCCGAAGTTAGCGATGAGATGAAAAATGCAGGTAAAACCCATTTGGCATCTATGGGTATTTACTTATTTAATAGGGAATTACTGGTTAAACTAATGGAAAATGAAGAAACCAAAGATTTTGGCCGGGAAATAATTCCTCAGGCCATAAAAAACCAAAAGGTATTGAGCTATCAATACGAAGGATATTGGACGGATATAGGTACCATTGAATCCTTTTTTGAAGCAAACCTAAGCTTGACCGATGATATACCAGATTTTAACCTTTTCGATAACTCCAATGTTATTTACACAAGGGCCCGCATGTTGCCGCCATCGAAAATATCGGGTACTACCCTCGAAAAAACCTTGATTTCCGACGGCTGTATTATCCTTGCCAGCCGCATTGAACGTTCTATTATTGGAATTAGGGCGCGAATTGGCAAAGGCACTACTATTGCAAACTCCATTATTATGGGATGCGACTACTACCAAAACCTCGATGAAATAAGCCAACATCATAGTAACCATAACAAAATAATTGGCGTGGGCGAAAGGTGTTATATTAACAACACCATTGTTGATAAAAACTGTATGATAGGGAACGATGTGCGCATTAATGGTGGCAAGCACTTGCCCGATAGCGACAATAAACTGTTTACCATAAAAGAAGGAATTGTCATACTAAAAAAAGGTGCGGTAATACCAAGTGGGTTTTCGTTGTAATTCTTTCAAAACCAAAAAGCTACTATAATGATTCTATTTCATTGTAGTAGCTTTTTTTACATTTAATTTTCCAATTATTTTTGCAAATAGAAAATTTAAATTCGTCTTACCCTCAATATTTTGTACTCCTATTAATATACCTCGGGCACAAAATTTTGGTCGGTAATAGGTGGTCGCATATAGTTTTCATGAACCTTGCGGGGTGGCAATTTAATGGGCTTTGGAGTTAAATCTTCATAAGGGATTAAACTCAATAAATGGTGAATGCAGTTGAGCCTTGCCAGTTTTTTATCATCGGCACGTACTACATACCAAGGAGCTTGCTTAATATCGGTATATTTAAACATCTCGTCTTTAGCTTTGGAATATTCAACCCAACGCTCGCGTGATTCAATGTCCATTGGGCTCAATTTCCAAGTCTTGGTAGGATTGTTAATCCTATCTTGGAACCGATGTTCTTGTTCTTCATCAGAAACCGAAAACCAGTATTTAATGAGAATAATATTTGACCTTACCAGCATTCGTTCAAATTCTGGGCATGAACGGATGAATTCATCATACTGTTCCTGTGTGCAAAACCCCATAACATGCTCCACTCCTGCCCTATTATACCAACTTCGGTCAAAAAGCACCATTTCGCCAGCAGCAGGTAAATGGGGAGTGTAACGTTGAAAATACCATTGGGTTTTTTCTTTTTCAGTAGGAGTTCCTAATGCCACCACGCGACACATTCTAGGATTCAAAGGTTCCGTAATCCGTTTAATGGTGCCACCTTTTCCTGCTGCATCACGACCTTCAAATATAATCACTACCTTTAACTGTTTCTGTTTTATCCATTCTTGAAGCTTAACCAGTTCAACTTCCAATTTGGCTAATTCTTTTTCATATTTTTCACTGGAAATAGAGCGTTCATCCCTTTTTTCAGGTTCAACGTGTTCATGTTTTTTATTCTTTCCCATGGCTTACTAATTTTGATTATTGAATTTTTTCTTTTAAGGTTGCATAAATTTACATTAATTTGATTTAAAAAAGAATAGTAACAAAATATTATTCATTCAATAAAAAATGAAACCACAATTGGAAGATAACGAAGCTATTAACATTTACACATGCCTTTTCCTGTCGCCATTAGGAACTATGCTTGGAGCAGCTAATAGCAAGGGTATTGTTTTGGTTTCCTTTTACGAAACGGGGCTTGAAAAATATATTGATAAAAAGCAGTCCCAACAATTTCAAATTATTACAGAACAAAATGGAAATAGACACTTAAAAGAATTAAAGATTCAGTTGGATGAATATTTTGATGGAAAAAGAAGGTGGTTTGAACTTACATTAAATCCAGCCGGAACACCTTTCCAGCAAAAGGTATGGAGTGAATTGCATAATATTCCTTATGGTGAAACCCGCTCCTATCAACAGCAAACCAATACACTTGGTGACCCAAAAGCCATAAGAGCCGTAGCCTCAGCCAATGGTAAAAATCCAATTGCCATTATTATACCTTGCCACCGGATTATTGGTTCCGATGGCAGTTCAACAGGATATGCTGGTGGTTTGTGGCGCAAAAAATGGTTACTGGAACACGAAGCAAAACACTCTGGCCATAGTTACCAAAGTGAACTTGGACTATAATATTACATATATTGTAATTTTATTACCTTTTTAGAAAGATAGTATTATATTTGCAAGGTAAGAATCGCAATTTATGAACGTCATTTCATTTAGGAAACTAAGGGAGTTTTTTGAGAAGGACCAAAATTCAAGAGTTGCCATACAAGATTGGTACAAAAGAACCAGCAAAGCTGATTGGGATAATTTTTCGGATGTTAAAAAAACCTTTAATTCCGTTGATTCTGTTGGAAATTCCCGTTTTGTTTTTAATGTAAAAGGAAATCACTATAGAGTGGTTGCCAAGATTGTATTTAAAGCAAAAACAATCTATATAAGGTGGGTTGGCAATCATAAGGAATATGACAAACTTAAAAACATTGATACATTATGACACCAATAACTGAAAAACAATACCAAGAAGCTGAGGCAAAGATAGAAGAGCTGTTGCCTTTGGTTAATGAAGACACCCCGATAAATGATCCCAATTATGTGGAGCTTAAAAGGGTTTCTGACATTGTTGAAACCTATGAATTAAAGTATTATCCAATAGGAGCTCCCACTTTGAGGGAGGTTATTGAATTACGTATGTTTGAAATGAAGCTTAAGCAAAAAGATTTAGCCGAACTTTTGGAAACCAGCACTTCACGAATAAGCGAATACCTTAATGGCAAACGTGATATTACCCTTGGGATAGCCCGGAAACTAAATAAAAAGCTAAATATTGATAGTGACATTATTTTGCAGGAATAGATTGTAACATCATTAGAAACTAAACAACATGGTTTGGGTAATCATCTTTTTTGACTTACCCTTCTTGCTTTAATTTCGCATCTCCTCAAGCATTAAGTTCACTTCTTCTGAAAGGTTTTCCTTAGCTTCCTCAAGGGTTTCTCCCTGAGTATTTATTCCTTGTATCTCCTGAACATAAGCTATAAATCCCCCTTCTCTTGGAATTTCTAAAATTTATAGTCTCACTGATTCAAAACCTAAATAGCCAATGTCTTAGGAAATAAAATATTGTTTTCCAGATGAATGTGTCGGTGCAAATCGTCTTCGAATTCCTTTAATTTTGAGTAACATACAATGTAAGTATTGCAAGCATCCTCAGGAAGTTTATAATTGGAGCTTAGTTTTGAAATTTCTTTCAAAATTTGTCCAGCCTCATCATGCTCCAGCATCATTACCTGGATTGGCCCATTAGCATTGCCCGTTACTATTTCACCTTGCTTTTGTTGATTGTACAGCTGCTTAATTAAAGGGAATAGAATCTGTTCTTCTTTTTGCATGTGTGCAACCATATCATTAGCCAACCTTTGAAAAAGTTCATTAATTTGTATCAATTCAGGATGATTATTGCCATGTACTTGAGCTACCTTTTGTGTCAATGGTAAAATTTGGGGTATGGTTGTTTTTACAAATTGATGATGGGTATTGATGATAAAGTCAGCCAAAAAAACAAGGTTCCAACTATTGAAATCATGCGATAGAGCAATACTTTGGTTATTCAACGCTTCAAGTTTCTGAGCAACTACTGATACATCACAACCGGAACTGGAACAAGCTTCACTTAGCGTTATTTGACCTCCACAGCAAAAATCAATTCCATAGTGAGTGAACACATCGGCAGTTTTGAAGTTTTGCGTAACAATTTCGCCTACTGGGGTTTCTAATAAAGTTTTCATTTTTTTAAGTGTTAAGCCACAGATTCACCAATTTTAAGAGTAATCTTAAAAAAAGATCATCAGTGAACCTGTGGCGAGTTATTGTTTAAAACTATATGTTGGATAATTCAGTCAATTATTGCGGTGTTTCGTCTTTTTCAACTGACCATCCAAATATCAGACCGGCAATAAAATAAACCAACGCCAGAACACCCACCGTAAAAATGGTATCCCCAATCAACCTTAACCAACGTAAGGTTATCATAAAAGGTTGTTGCAAAAATTCGGCAGAACGGGCATACCACATCCCATACTTTACACTGGCCACGGTTTGCAAAAGACCTACCGGAAGCAAACTAATGAGTACCATCAGCAACAATCCAATATTGATGGCCCAGAAAGCAATTTTTAACGGTTTATCTTTCCAAACGCTGTTTACCCACATGTTACGAAGAACAAACAACATCAGTGAAATCCCCAACATTCCATAAACCCCAAACAAAGCGGTATGACCATGAACAGCGGTGGTGTTAAGCCCTTGCATGTAATAGAGTGCTGTTGGAGGATTAATCAGGAATCCAAAAATACCGGCTCCCACTAGATTCCAGAAAGCCACAGAAATTAACCCGTAAATGGGCCAACGATAAGCTTGCAGCCAATTGGAGTATTTACTCAACTGATAATTGTGCCATACCTCAAAACCCATGAGTATCAAGGGTACCACTTCCAGGGCACTGAAAGTTGCTCCCAATGCAAGAATGGCCGTAGGGGTTCCCGTAAAATACAAATGATGGAAGGTTCCTATGATTCCACCTCCCAAAAAGATGACCGTTGAAAATAGAACAGCGGTTGTGGCGGTTTGAATGCGCAACAATCCCAATTTCACAAATATGAAAGCAGATACCACCGCAGCAAAAACCTCAAAGAAACCTTCCACCCAAAGGTGAACTACCCACCAACGCCAGTATTCGGCAATGGCCAAATTGGTTTGCTGTCCCCACATTAAACCAGCACCATAAAATGAACCAATGGCTGCCGATGCTACTACAAACAGGATGATGAGGTTACGGCTTTCCGACGGTTTTCTCAATATGGGCATCAATGGACGTACCATTAAGAATAACCAAATGAATAAACCGGCAAAAAGGAAAATCTGCCAGAAAAGGCCTAAGTCAACATATTCATACCCTTGATGGCCAAACCAAAAGTTTTCGGTTAAACCCAGTTTTTGCATTACGCCTAATAATTGACCAATCAAAGAACCAGCAACAATTACAATGAGCGCCCCAAAAAGTACATTTACTCCCAGCCGCTGAAATTTAGGTTCATATCCCGACACAGCCGGGGCAATATATAAACCGGTGGCCAACCAAGAAGTGGCTATCCAGAAAATGGCCAATTGAACGTGCCAAGTGCGGGTAATTGCATAAGGCAAATATTGTGCTAAATTAAAACCATAAAAACTCTGACCCTCAACACCATAATGTGCCGTTATAACCCCCATGGTTACCTGAACCAGCATAAGTACCGTAACAATTACAAAATACTTAAAAGTCGCTTTCATCGATGGGGTGGATACCAACGATTTCAAAGGATTGGCTTCGGGTATAGGCAATAACTCTTCTTCCCTACGCTTACTAGCATAGTGATAGGCCAAAATTGCAATTCCCAACAACAAGATTATTACACTAAAACCGGTCCAGATGTGCAAATCGCCAGTAGCCACGTTTGCAACCAACTCTTCGTGAGGCCAATTGTGGGTATACGATAAGGCACTTCCAGGCCGTTCGGTAACGCAAACCCAAGATGCCCAGAAAAAGAAAGCATTCATTTTATCCATCCGTTCCATGGTTTTAATGGTATTCATGGGAATTGAATAACTCCCGCGAAGGCTTTCCAGCGCCGGATCGTTTGTAAACAAACCGGAATAATGCAAACTGGCCGATTTAATAGCACTTGCCCTAGCACCGCTTATTACCAATTTACCGGTAGCTGCATCAAAGGTATTAGCGCGTACTTCTTGCTGAAGCTTGACTTTCAAAAATGCTTGATTGGCAGCATCCATTTCGTTGTATTTCTTGCCAAAAGCGGCCATCGAATATTCATCGAGCAGAAATATCGATTCTCGATGAAGCCGGTCAGCTGTCCAATCGGGTGCCTGATAAGCTCCATGGCCCCAAATACTCCCAATTTCCTGTCCCCCTATCGACTGCCAAATGTTTTGGCCATCGCGGATATCCTGCCCGGTAAAAAGCACCACTCCATCCTGCGTTACTACCTGATCGGGTATGGGAGGGGCTTGATGGTAAATTTCAAACCCAAAATAGCCCAGTACTCCAAAGGATATTACCATGACTGCAATAAAACCAATCCAAAGTTTTTTTATATTCATAGAAATTTACATTTAGTGAATGAAACATTTAAATTATGGAGCGTCCTTTGACACCCATTTTCGAAATGCAAGATACACCGGTGCAATAGTCCTTTTTTATGAGTGAAATCATAGTGCTAAAAACATTTATCTATCTGATAAATTGACTTTTACACAAAATAACGACCTGTTTACTAATTTCATATACATTGATTAAAAGACAATAAGGTCTTTTAATTAGTAAATTTCCGTGTATTTAAATATGTACTAGAAAAATTGCGTACTTTTAGCTGATATAATAAAAAAAGTGACATGATAAACGAGGAATTGCTAGTAGAATATGGCGCCAAATTGGAGCATTTAGAAAAAGGGGAGTACCTGTTCCACGAAAACGATCGGGCTAACAATTATTTTCAATTAAAAACAGGAAAAATACTAATGATGAACGTTAGCTCCGATGGGAAAATAGTAGCTCAGGGACATTTCAATCCGGGGCAAAGTTTTGGAGAACCTCCCCTTTTCGATGATTCAACTTATCCGGCCTGTGCTTTAGCAGAAGAAGATTCCACCTTATTCAAACTTAGAAAAACACGATTTTTTAAATTACTAAAAAAAAATCCCGATATTCATTTTCAGTTTACTAAAATATTGGCTATTCGACTTCAATTTAAGTCAATGTTGCTGAAAGAGATAAGCGGTTTTAAACCCGAACACCGCATCCTAACATTGCTTGATTACACCAAAACAACGGCACAAATTCCATTGACCGAAAAACAGGAAGTTAAACTGACCCGCCAGCAGATTGCTGACTTAACCGGACTTCGGGTAGAAACGGTTATCCGTGCAGTTAAGGAATTGGAAAAATTGGGCGAAGTAGCGCTTATTAATCATAAGATATTTAGGTAGCATTAATTTTTATTACTCCTTAAAAAACCTTCTTTAATAATCCTTTTAATATTCTATTCAAAGAATACTTCTCAACCAAAAAGGATGATGAATCTACTGGGTTATTTTACTTAGCCCAAACAAGAGCGAAAATAGAAAATTTATATTTTAAAAAGTATCATTGAATTTTGAGCAAATTCAATAAAAATGTCTGATAGCAATCAGTATTTTGATAATTCTGGAATCGTTAAAAAAACAAAAAATACTATTTAAAAACGAACCTTTTTTTTCATAAGGACAAACTCAAAATTCGCAAATAATTATGTCTGTTATTTAGCATTAAAATTTATGATTTATAAGAGGTTTTTGGGTTTTTGCTTACAATTTGAAACCTATGTTAAAAAACAACTATTAAACTGATTAAATATCACTTGCGAAAGAATTGAACTTTAATACATTTGCACAGGTTTTAAAATCGGAACCACATTCTGTTTTTTTGTAAGAAATAATAAATTACCCAAAACTATTCTATTAAATTTTTTATCAGAAATTATTAATCATCCTAAAATCATTAAATATGACTCCAACCCACATTGAACACATTGGTATTGCTGTAAACAGTTTAGAAGAAGCCATTCCCTATTACGAAAAAGTATTGGGCCTAAAATGCTATGCCATTGAAGAAGTGAAAGACCAAAAAGTTAAAACGGCATTTTTTAAAGTAGGTGATACAAAAATAGAACTACTGGAATCAACCGATCCGGAAGGACCCATAGGCAAGTTTATCGAAAAAAAGGGAACGGGTATTCACCACATTGCCTTTGCGGTACCTGATGTAAACCAAGCACTTAAAGATGCCGAGGCTAATGGAGTGCAGCTTATCGACAAACAAGGACGCAAAGGGGCGGAAGGACTGAATATTGGATTTCTACATCCAAAATCAACGCTGGGAGTTTTAACCGAATTATGCGACAATAAATAACAACTATATTACCCAATTTACTATGGCAAATCAAGATAAAATAAAAGAATTAATCGATAAAAGGGTGCAAGCGCGTTTAGGCGGAGGCGAAAAGCGTATTGAAGCCCAGCATGAAAAAGGAAAGCTAACCGCCCGTGAGCGAATAGATTTACTTTTAGATGAAAACAGTTTTGAAGAGTTCGACATGTTTGTAACCCATCGTTGTACAAACTTTAGCATGGAGGATAACAAAATTATGGGCGATGGCATTGTTACCGGACATGGAACTATTGATGGGCGGGTAGTATATGTTTTTGCACAGGATTTTACCGTTTTTGGAGGCTCCTTATCGGAAACTTTTGCCAATAAAATTTGCAAAGTCATGGATATGGCTATGAAAGCCGGTGTTCCAATAATTGGTTTGAACGATTCAGGGGGTGCCCGTATTCAAGAAGGAGTAACCAGCTTAGCCGGTTATGCTGAAATATTCCAACGCAACATTATGGCATCAGGCGTTATTCCACAAATTTCTGCCGTTTTTGGCCCTTGCGCCGGTGGTGCGGTATATTCACCAGCATTAACTGATTTTATTGTAATGAGCAAAAATACCAGTTATATGTTTTTAACCGGACCTAAAGTGGTAAAAACAGTAACCGGCGAAGTAGTTACCGACGAAGAATTAGGCGGTGCCATGGTTCATGGTACTAAGTCAGGTGTTGCCCACTTTGTAGCCGACGATGAACAGGAAGGTATTCTACTGATACGTAAATTATTGTCCTTTTTACCTCAAAACAACCTCGAAGAACCACCAATTGCTCCTTGTAGCGATCCTATCAATCGGTTGGAAGATTCTTTGAATGAAATAATTCCCGACAATCCGAACAAACCTTACGATGTTAAAGATGTGATTCATGCCATAGTTGACACGCATGAATTCATGGAAGTACAGCGTAATTTTGCGCCAAATATTGTAACTGGTTTTGCCCGTTTTAATGGGATGCCTGTAGGAATTGTGGCCAATCAGCCCGCCTATTTAGCCGGAGTATTAGACATTAACGCATCGCGCAAAGCAGCCCGTTTTGTTAGGTTCTGCGATGCATTCAATATTCCCATTGTAACCTTGGAAGATGTTCCAGGATTCCTTCCAGGTACAGCTCAGGAATACGGCGGTATTATTATTCATGGAGCCAAACTGCTATTTGCTTATGGCGAAGCAACCGTTCCAAAAATTACTATTATTATGCGTAAAGCTTACGGCGGAGCCTATTGTGTAATGAGTTCAAAACACTTACGCGGAGATATAAACTACGCCTGGCCTACTGCCGAAATTGCAGTAATGGGACCAAAAGGAGCCATTGAAGTTTTGGAAAGTAAAAACATAAATCAAATAACCGATCCGGCTGAAAGAGCTGAATACATTAAAAAAGCTGAGGATGAATACAAAAACCAATTTGCCAATCCCTACAATGCAGCCAAATATGGTTATATCGATGATATCATTGAGCCAAGGAATACCCGTTTCCGGATAATTAGGGCATTGCAGACTTTGGCTACCAAAAAAGACACCAATCCACCTAAAAAACACTCCAACTTACCTTTGTAATTTATTGTAATTATGAGAAAAAACATATTTAGAATAATAGCCGGGGTTTTCATTTTGTGGAGTTGGTCATTCGGAAGCTTACAAGCTCAGAGTGCCATGGATTTGCGAATCAATGAGTTTATGGTGAACAACGATTCAAACTATGTGGATGATTATGGAGAACATAGCCCATGGATTGAAATTTACAACTCAGCCTATAACATGGTAAATATTGGGGGTTGCTACTTAACAAACGAATTGAGCAATCCCACAATGTACCGAATTCCAAAGGGACAGGTTATTACTAAAATTCCAACCCAAAGTTATTTGGTATTTTGGGCCGATAACAATACTACCCGCGGTATCTTACATTTGAACTTTAGTTTAAAAGATAGTAAGCTGATTGCTTTGTTTGATTCCAATGGGAAAACGTTGATTGATAGTGTTTCAATTAATCAAAAACAACGACCCGATGTTGCTTTTGGAAGATTGGAAGATGGTTCGATTTCTTGGGATTACCTTTCAAAAGCAACACCGGCAGCAAATAACCTGACGGTTGCAAAAGTATCGGCAGCTGATGTTTTTGGTGAAATGGATCCTTTAGGAGTGGGCATGACAATTATTGCCATGTCAGTAGTTTTTTCAGGGTTAGCTTTTTTATACCTGTTTTTTAAATACCTGGGTCGTTTCTTTTTGCGGGATAAGAAAAAACCAAAAACAGGGGAAGAAAAAGTTCAAGAAAATCAAGAAGATGAGGACGAAATATCCGGTGAAGTGAATGCTGCCATTGCCGCAGCGCTCTATTTTTATCGAACCGAACTGCATGATACTGAAGCCACTGTTCTAACAATTAATAAGGTAGCACGTGCTTATTCACCCTGGAGCTCAAAAATTTATGGATTACGAAAGAATCCAAAATAACTCTTTGGTTTAGTTACAAATTAAAGTCTTTTATTATTCGGCAATTTAGAAGAAAACTAAATAAACTATTTTAAATGAAAAAATTCAAATTTACCATCAATGGCAACCAATACGACGCGGAAATAGTTAGTATTGAAGACAATGTTGCCGATATTGAAATAAATGGCACGCTATATAAAGTTGAAGTGGATAAAACCCTTCAACCTACAAAAACGCCAAAACTAGTTCGAAGCGTTTCTGTCCCTTCTACCGATATTCATCCATCGGTAGCTAAAACCAGCAGTCCTGCTTCACCAAAAGGTGCGGGAACTATTAAATCACCGCTACCCGGAATAGTTCTTGAAATACTCGTGCGCCAAGGAGATGCTGTAAAAATTGGACAAAAATTATTGGTACTTGAGGCTATGAAAATGGAAAACAACATTGAAGCAGATAAAGAAGGCCGAATTGTTTCCATTGAAAAACATAAAGGCGATTCTGTAATGGAAGGGGATGTACTAATTGTAATTGGAGAATAAACCATGGAACACTCAGGAAGTTTCTTTGATTTTGTACTGAGCCATCTATCTCAGTTTTTTACTTATACGGCTTTTGCCAATATGACCATAGGACATGTTATCATGATATTGGTAGGCTTATCGTTTATTTACTTAGCAATAGCTAAGGAATATGAACCCATGCTGTTGGTTCCAATAGGTTTTGGTATTTTAGTTGGTAACATTGCTTTTTACCCAGGATTACAGGTAGGAATTTACGAAAGTGGCAGTGTTCTTAATTACCTCTATTTTGGTGTTATGAATGGAATTTATCCGCCTCTTATTTTCCTTGGAATTGGCGCCATGACCGATTTTTCGGCACTAATCTCGAACCCAAAATTAATTTTAATTGGTGCCGCTGCTCAGCTGGGTATTTTTGGAGCTTACGCCATAGCATTAGCTCTTGGCGTTTCTCCTTCCGAAGCGGGTGCAATTGGAATTATTGGAGGTGCCGATGGTCCGACTGCTATATTCTTATCCTCCAAATTGGCTCCTGAATTAATGGGTGCCATAGCTATTTCGGCATATTCTTATATGGCCTTAGTACCTGTAATACAGCCCCCGGTAATGCGTCTGTTTACCAATAAAAAAGAACGGTTGATACGTATGAAACCACCGCGTACCGTTTCAAAATTGGAAAAAATTGCTTTTCCAATTGCTGGCCTATTACTCACTTGCTTTTTGGTACCTAGCGGTTTGCCCCTTTTAGGCATGTTATTTTTTGGTAATTTATTGAAAGAAAGTACCGTTACTAAACGCTTGGCCGATACTGCCAAAGGACCAATGATTGATATTGTAACCATACTAATAGGCTTAACTGTGGGGGCATCAACTCAAGCTACTACTTTTTTAACTGCCAAATCAGTAGGAATTTTTGCTTTGGGAGCTTGTTCCTTCATTATTGCAACTATGGGTGGAGTATTGTTTGTTAAGTTTTTGAACCTTTTTCTTAAAGAGGGCAACAAAATAAACCCATTGATTGGAAATGCCGGAGTATCGGCAGTTCCTGACAGTGCCCGTGTTTCGCAGGTTGTTGGTTTACAATACGATAAAACCAACCATTTGCTGATGCATGCCATGGGACCGAATGTAGCCGGTGTTATTGGAAGTGCTGTAGCTGCTGGGGTATTGCTGAGTTTCCTTTATTAAAATATTTTATTATCGTTTAAAGCGTGTTCAATAATTATTGGACACGCTTTTTGTTTTAGGCCATTGGTATTTTTAGTTACTTTTGCACCGATTAAATCATATTAAAAGATAAATGAAGAATTATTTTCATCATCAATACCTTCTTCTTAAACGGTTGTTGCTTATAATGGTATTAATTACCTTGACCCGTGGAATATTTTATGTGATGAATTATCATCTATTTTCCTCGCTAAATTTTGGGCAAGTATTACTGCATTTCATTTACGGATTAAGATTTGATCTGGCTGCCGTTGCCATAGTAAACATTTTATTTGTTCTTTTTAGTGTATTTCCAAGTATTGTTTTAAATAAAAATTGGTATCAAAAAAGCCTCAAAATATTGTTTATTTCTTTTAACTCTTGTATGCTTGCGCTCAACATGGTTGATAGTAAGTTTTATGAATTTGAGGGCAAGCGAATCACATCCGATTTTTTCAACAAGGAATGGCTAGGTGATGACTTTATAACTCTTCTGCCAGAGTTTTTTAAAGATTATTGGTATTTGCTTTTACTATTTGTGACTTTGCTAGTATTTTTCATTCGATTATATCCCGTTTACAAACCGGACAATAAAACAGAGCACCGCATTACAAAAAAAAGTTTTGCGCTGCAAGGGTTATCCGGAATTCTTATTTTGGTAGTTGTAATTATTTTTGGAAGAGGGGGATTGCAATTAAAACCTATTGGTGTTATTGCAGCCGCCCGATACACAAAACCAGAAACTATGGCTTTAGTTTTGAATACCCCTTTTACCATTATTAAAACATTCGGTTGGCAAAGCTTAACCAATCCGGAATTCTTTACTAAGGAAGAACTTCCACTTATTTACAATCCGGTTCATAAGTATGGAAATGAATTACTTATGAATAAAAAAAATGTGGTTGTTCTTATTTTAGAAAGTTTTGGAAAGGAATATAGCGGTTTTTTAAACAATAAAAAAGAAACTTACACTCCCAATCTTGATTCCATTATGCGCTTGGGATTAACATGCACCAATGCCTTTGCTAACGGGAAACGCTCTTTAGATGCCTTGCCTGCCATTATGAGCGGAATACCCGCTATTATGGATAATGCATTTATCACTTCAAATTACTCCGCCAATAGAATTGATGGATTGGGTTCGTTATTAACGAATCAGGGCTATTATTGTGCCTTTTATCATGGCGGTAAAAATGGAACTATGGGGTTCGACAATTTCATGAAATTATCGGGAGTTGAAAACTATTTTGGCTTAAATGAATATCCAAATCCCCAGGATTATGATGGGAACTGGGGTATTTACGATTTGCCCTATCTTCAGTATTTTTGCGACCAACTCACTTCCATAAAAGAGCCTTTTTTTGCATCAGTTTTCACCTTAAGCTCCCATCACCCGTATCATATACCAGACGCATTCATCGGAAAATTCCCAAAAGGGAACTTAGATAATTTAGAAAGTATTGGTTATGCCGATTATGCTTTAGGTGAATTTTTTAAATCCGCATCAAAAACATCGTGGTATGCAAATACACTTTTTGTACTTTGTGCTGACCATACCGCTCAAGCTGAAGTTAATTTTTATAAATCAAATGTGGGAAAATATGCCATTCCCATTGTACTTTATGCACCAGGCGACTCAACTATCAGTGGAATTAACACAACTACTTGTCAACAATCTGATATATTTCCATCCATTTTGGATTATTTAAACTACCCCGAACCTTTTATAGCATTTGGAAATAGTATATTTGACAGCACCAATAACAAAGGAGCCATTTCATACACAAACGGGGTTTACCAACTGATATATAAAGAGGTAGCCATTAATTTTAACGGAACGGAACTGGTTTCAGTTGACCACATTACTTCAGATTCCTTAATACCTTTAACGAATAAGGAACCATTTTTAGAGCAGATTAAAGAAGGAGAAACCCTACTAAAAGCAATGATACAACAGTTTAATGTAAGAATGCAGGAAAACCAGATGCAATATATTCAAGACACCATTAGTAACAAAAAATTCTAAGCTTAACAGCATGAAAAATGGAAAGATATTGTTTATTGTTAATCCTATTTCTGGAACAGGTAAGCAAAATGAGATTTACAAAGCTTTAGAAGATTCCTTGGATGCCTCAAAATTTACGCACGATATTGTATTCACTGAATACCGGGGACATGCCACACAATTGAGTAATCAGGCCCAAAACATTTATTCAATGGTAGTTGCCGTAGGTGGCGATGGCACTGTAAATGAAGTGGCAAAAGGTTTAATAGGAAGTAACTGCTGTACGTTAGGAATTATACCGGTTGGTTCAGGAAATGGGCTTGCGCGGCATTTAAAACTGCCCATGAAAGTTAAAGATGCCATTGAAATTATTAATCAAAACAAAACTCAATTTATTGATACCGCAACCATAAATGGTGAGCATTTTGTAAATGTTGCCGGGATTGGTTTTGATGCCCATATCGCTCATCTTTTTGCTGTTGCAAAAAAAAGAGGACCCATTCCTTATGCAAAGATTGCCACCTACGAATTTCAGCGTTACAAACCAGTAAACTATGAAGTATTCATTGAAGGACAGCCTTACCACTTAACTGCTTTTTTAATCAGCTTTGCCAATTCTGCTCAATTTGGCAATAATGCATACATATCGCCACATGCAATTATTAACGACGGGTTACTCGATGTTTGTCTTATGAGTGAATTCCCTAAAGTGGAAGCGGGTCAGTTGGCAATAAAATTATTCAACAAGCGACTCGACAAATCGAGATACATGAAAATTATTAGAGCCACTCATATTAATATAAAAACTTGTGAAAATATTAAGGCTCATTTAGATGGTGAACCGGTAAATTTTCTAAAAGAATTGGAAATAAAAATAAATCCATCTTCACTTAATGTAATTTACAATTCAAACCCAACCAAATTGCAAGCTTTAAGCACTAAAATAAAAAATAGTTTGCCTGACTCATATAAAAATATTATTGATAAGAATTAAACTTATTCTTTTTTCATAAATTCGTTTTTATAATTATCTAAATAATGGCATCTTAACATTAAATTAATATTAAGCTTATTAAATTAACATACTTTTGTTTTTTTGAAACCTATAATACATAATATATGGACATTTATATAATTTTTATATTTGTTTTGTTTGCTTTGGCGATTTCCGACTTAATGGTAGGTGTAGCCAACGATGCCGTTAACTTCTTAAATTCAGCCCTTGGCTCAAGAGTTGCACCTCGGCATATAATAATGATTGTAGCCAGTTTGGGAATCCTATTTGGCGCCACTTTTTCCGATGGTATGATGGAAGTAGCCCGGAAAGGTTTATTCTATCCCCAACATTTTTTATTTACCGAAGTGCTTATTCTGTTCATGGCGGTAATGTTTACCGATGTATTGCTACTCGATTTCTTTAATACATTTGGACTGCCTACATCGACCACGGTTTCTCTAGTTTTTGGCTTATTGGGCGCCGCAGTAGGTATTGCATGGATTAAAGTAAATCATGGAGCCACCATTTTAGTTGATGGAGTGGCTCAAGTTGCCCAATTAGGTGATTTTATTAACTCATCTAAAGCATTGGCAATCATCTCAAGTATTTTACTTTCGGTTGTATTCTCATTTATTTTTGGAATTACAGTTCAATGGCTTAGCCGGTTAATATTTAGTTTCAATTTTGCTAAAACTATAAAATATTATGGTTCGCTTTGGAGTGGAGCTGCCATTGCAGCTATTGCCTATTTTATTATGATAAAAGGGTTAAAAGATGACTCGTTTATGAGCGAAGAAAATTATGCTTTTTTAAAAGAAAATACAATCTTAATCATGATTGCTGTATATTTAGGTTCAACAAGCATTTTGCAGCTTTTAAACTGGCTATTTAATATCAATCCGCTTAAAATAGTAGTATTAACGGGTACTTTTGGTTTGGCATTAGCATTTGCTGGAAACGATTTGGTAAATTTTATTGGAGTTCCTTTAGCCGGTTTGGAATCGTTCCGGTTGTTTCAGGCAAATGGAGGCCATGATTTATTGATGACCGGACTCCAAAAACCAGTAACCACTGAGACATACATGCTAATAATAGCGGGAGTTATAATGGTATTAACCCTCTGGTTTTCAAAGAAAGCACGTACAGTGACCGAAACAGAATTAAATTTAAGCCGTCAGGATGAAGGAAGCGAGCGCTTTGGTTCATCTATTTTTGCACGCATTTTAGTTCGACGGGTGATTAATGTGGGTACTTTTTTTAGTACAGTAATACCACAACCTTGGGTGACCAAAATTAAAAAGCGTTTCGACCAATCGGAATTCAACGAACGGGTCCGCAAGGAGAAGAATCCTCCCATGTTTGATTTGGTTCGCGCCGCTGTAAATTTGGTTGTTTCATCGGTACTTATTGCAATTGGAACCTCTTACAAATTGCCACTTTCTACTACTTATGTAACCTTTATGGTAGCTATGAGTTCCTCATTAGTTGATGGTGCCTGGGGTCGCGATAGTGCGGTTTATCGCATAACTGGAGTATTTTCGGTAATCGGTGGATGGTTCATTACTGCATTAGCTGCCTTTTCAGTTGCCTTGGGAATATCATTGTTTATAAGCTGGTTGGGGATTATTGGTGTGCTAATTTTAGTTGCCATAGCTATATTTGCCTTTTACCGTACCCACATAACCAATAAAAGACGCATGAACGAAAAGCAAATCATTGCTGAAGAATCGGAAGGGTTATCGTCGGCTGATAATTTGGAAGAAAAAAGTTCCGAATCGATGCTGAAAATATACAAACAAGTTACCACTATTTTTACTGATATTGTTGAAGCCTTGAATAGTGAAAACAGGAAGGATTTAAAGAATATTATTCATGAAATTGAGGAATTGAACGATAAAATAAGGAAACAAAAAAGTAACGTTTATAAAACAGTCCTGAAATTGCAGGCTGATAATTACGAAACTGGAAATTATTATATTCAGATTCTTGATTTTCAGCGTGATATTGCCAATGGACTTAGTTATTTAATTGAACCTATTTATACTCATATCGACAATCAACACAAGGGATTGCTACCAGAGCAAGCTATTGAACTGAAAGATTTGGCGCAAAGCATCAATCGGTTATCAAAGCTTATGGTTTCTATTGTTCAGGAATCTGAATTTACTAAAATACCTGAAGTAATAGCCAAACAAACTGCTATTTTAGATTACATGAAAATGATGCGGAAAAACCAGATTAAACGCATTCAACAAAAAGAATCAAATACCCGAAATAGTAACCTTTACCTGAATATGCTACTTGAAGTACGAAAACTGCTTGCTTACCAAGTTAATATGCTTCTTTCATACCGCGACTTTGTTGATAATGGCAACCGCATGAAATAATAGATATAGTAAGGTAATATTGGTATAAATCTAAAATCCCGGTTAAGGAGCAATCCTAACCGGGATTTTATTTTAAAATTAAGTTCTGCGCAAATAAAAATTTAGTAGCCTATAAAATCAAAAATGCTTTTCGTTTTATTAATCAATAAAATACTACCGATTGAAGTAGCTTCACAGTAGCGTTTCATTTCTATTTACTTCATCTTTATGAACAAACTGGCATTTGTTTTTTCCACTTACAATTAATTTTTGGTAAGTGAGTGTAGGCAAACCATCGCGCTCCCATTCCACCAAACCACCGGCAAGGTTTGCTATGGTTAAAAAGCCTCGTTCATTAGCAAATTCCATCGCTGGACGGCTTTTTATCCCGGTTGCATCGACAAATATTAAATACCGGTCTTTCGGCAAATGAGTAATATCTTCGTTAAAGGTTCGCAAGGGGTAAATCAATATTTCAGGTACATCAAAAGTTTTTATGTGACTCATGAATTCCTCACGTACATCAATAAGTATGGCACCCAATTTACAACATTCATAAGCTTCGGTTGCTGATAAATGCCTTAAGTTATTTATAATATTGCCTTTTGATGAAAAAATATCTTCGCTTTCCATTTGTATTTTTTTGACCGTAAATTTAACTAATTTTACACAGGTCGGTAGAAAGATACATAACATAAAAGCAGTAAAATTCAGGATTAGATAAAGTCTATTACCCCTTTGTCTGTCGACATTTACTACCTTCGGTCGTGAAAACGCTTATTCTAAGTTCCTCTAGGCCTAGAGGAGATCGTTTCAAATTAGCATTACTCACAGGACTATACATCTTCTCCTTCACAAGGGGAAGTCCCGACAGGGGAAGGGGTATATAGCAAAACAAACAAATTGTATGCAATTAGCTACCGACCTCAATAATTTTAATAATTCAATTTAAATCCTGTTACTAAAATATCATCGGTCTGATCTGCATTTTTCATCCACCCATTTAACTCACTGTCGATACTCTGTTTTTGCACATCCATAGAGTAATGGCTTATACCTAATAAAAAGTTCAACAATTTCCGACGGAGGTATTTATTGTTATTGGGCCCCCCAAATTGATCGGCAAACCCATCAGTAAACATATATATTATGTCATTATCAGCATAATCCAATTCAGTAAATGAAAAATCGACATCTTCTTTAATTGATTTTCCAATGCACATTTTATCGCCTTTAATTATTTCCAGTTTATTATTCCTAATCCTTACTAAATTGCGATTCGCCCCCGAATATTGTAATTTCTTTTGACCATGATCAACAATTGTTACGGCAACATCCATTCCATCATTTACTTTTACTGCATTGTTATGATGCGCTAGGGTGTTTATTACGTTTTTCCGGAGTTTATTCAGGATATGTGCGGATGTATTCACATCTTTTTTAATGATAATATCGTTAAGCAAGGCTATTCCCAACATACTCATAAAAGCCCCAGGTACGCCATGTCCGGTACAATCAACAATTGCAATAACCGAAATATCCATTTCCTGATTCTGGATTCTTTTAAACCAATAAAAATCACCGCTTACCAAATCCTTAGGCCTAAAAAATATAAAATGTTCAGGAAAAGTTTCACCAATATAGCTTTTGTCGGGAAGCATGGCCTCTTGGATACTCAATGCAGAACGCAAGCTGTCCATAAACCTTTTATTTTGCGATAAAATGTATTCTTTTTGGATATTAATTTCCTCTGTTCTTTCCTGCACTTTTACTTCCAAATAATTTAATTGATCATGAATTTTAAGCTTGAGTAACTCAAAATTTTTAATTAATAAACCCACTTCATCATCTCTTTTATTTGACTGTATAAGCTCAAATTTTGCAAAACCACTGCTTATAAAATCGGATATGTTCACTGAAAGCAAGCTCACCCGCTTGGTAACTCTTTTTGACAGTTTTATGCTTAAAATAACTGATACTGCAATTATTCCCATCAGAAGTAATATTGAAATATTCCTAATATTCCTATATGCTCTCAGTTTATAATCGTTACAATAATTATTTAGGTTTTCTGAATCAATTACCAATGTGTTTATAATAGAATCCAATTTTGCTTTCAGAGCCGTATTATCTTTAATTCCTATTAAACGGTCAATTTCAATCATTTTAATAAACGATTCTTGATACAAATATAGCTCCGTGTCAATCCGTTTTTTTTCTTCAGGCGAAAGTGATTTATTGGTTGTATAATTGGCTTTCATTTGAGCCATCCGCTCTTGGAACTGTACAATATATTTTTCTTCATTCCTTATAATGTAATCTTTTTCGTGCCGCCTAAGCATCAACAAATCGGTTAAGTCAACTCCTTTAATTTCTTCTAATGCATGAGCGTGATTTCGCATGTCGCCCTCAATTCCATAATCCTTAAATCCTCGGAAATAGATTAAATTCATAATGGAATCAGTAGCCGTTACCATTGAATCTAAATTATGACAAATAGTAGAAATTTTGTTGCTATTGTTCCTTATGAAAAATTCATTGGTTAATCTCAATTCCTCAAGTTCTGTTTTAACTTGAACAATAAAGGTTTGATGTTGCTCTAAAAAATAACTATTGTGAGTGTCGAAATAATTAGACCTTTTGGTTTCATACGTAAAAAAATTGTTGATTTGTTGGGCATCCTTATAAATCAACAATTCAATGTTATGAAGGCGATCCTCGATTTTTTCAATCTGATTTTTCCGTTTGGACCCAAAACTATATAGAAATATTATAAAAATATTGATGAGCCCAAATATGAGAAATATGGAGAGTAATTGAACACGCAGTTTTCCAAACATTATTCTTAATTTAATGGACGGCTAAAGTACTTTCAAAGAATTTCATATTGGTTTCTAAATTGTTAAGTATCGGTTAACAAAGGCTAACTTTATTTCAAAATGGTAATTACTCATATTTTAATTGTAACATGTTTGTAACATAAAATAAACACAAGCATAACACGCCATTAATGTTTAGGAAATGCTGTTGTAGTAATATTGCCCTGAATAAAATTAAATATGTGAGTTATGAAAAAAGCAGTTATTGTTTTAGTTGTTGCAGTTGTGAGCCAAGTTTCTGTTTTTGCTCAAGAAGTAGGCAGTAGAACCAATGAAACATCGAAAAACATAATAATAAAAGGAACATTATCGGAAATAGTGAACAATGAAAAAGTGGCACTACCCTTTGCAAATGTATTTATTGAAGGTACAACTTATGTAACCACTACCGATTTTGAAGGCAATTTCACCTTAGAAACTGAAGCCGGTTCATACAATTTAAAATGTACATTTATGGGTTATGATTCTTATGTAAAATCAATAACCGAAGAAAATCGCGGAACAATTGAGCTGGATATTTTAATGAAGCCTGAAAGTACTACCATGTTGGATGTAGATATAGCAACAAAAAATTAAGATTTATGTATATAAAGCTAAAGTCTGTTTAAAACATGCTTAGCTTGGGTTTAGTTTATTAAAAAAGCAACCTGCCAATGTTTGGTTGTATTGCCAGACAACATATATCAAAATATTTTTCCGATGAAATTTAATGAACCGTCTGATTACAAACGTAATTACGATGGTTTTTTTTATAAAACTTGTAATCAATTTGGTGCTATCTGTAAATAAGTTTTAATTAAGATATGTAACAAAAGCTTAACGTAAAAACAATATATATTTAATGTTTAATTAATATATTTGATGTAAGAATAATAATGCTTAAAACTATATATCATGCATGTTAAACCACTTTTATTACTGATATTGTTAGTGAATTTTATTACGGTTAATTCACAAACAAACGATACTGTTATTACTGAGAAACAGTATTTTATAAATGCCCACACCTTGGCCGCGAATGAGTTTAACGATTCATTGTTAAAACAGTATATTCTTTTATATCCTGAGGGTGAATATCGCGATAAAGCCTTGGCCAATATTGATATTATTGCATGGCAACAAGCCCGTCATAAAAATACTGAGGAGTCTTATCGGAATTATTTAACTGATTTTCCTAACGGGAAAGCAATTAAGCTTGCACAACAAAAACTTCACTTAATCAATAGTCCAAAAGAACAAAAAAAAGAATAGAATCTCTCTAACAAAAAAAAGGTTGCCTAAAACATTTAGACAACCTTTTTTTTTATGGTTTTAAGTGTATTTTAATATCCTCTTTTTCCTTTAAAAGAATGAATATTTTAAACCAAATCCGAAAGTTGCGCCTTGGGCTAATTTATCAAATATTTGATCGGTAGCTTCATAAGCCTTAAAAACAGTCTCTTTATCATTGTTTAGAATGTTTGTAACCTTAAAGCTTACTTGGGTTCGCTTTTTCTTTCCCATGGTTTGTGATGCGGTAAAATTTAAACTATGAAAAGGAGTAGAATAAATATCGGGTCTATCGGCAATACCCACATAAATAAGGGTTTTCGATTGCATATTATAAAATAACCCAGCATCAAATACTTCAAAAATTGTATTGTTAGCTCCTGAAAACAGGAAACCAGCATTAATTAATAACGGTGCTTGACCTGCCATTTGACGGTACTCGTCAATGATTTGGCCTGTTCGGGCATTTGTTAACCTCGAATCGTATTCGGTTTTGCTAAGTTTAATTTTTGATTGTGAGTACGAAACATTGGCTGTAATTTGAAGAACATCGAGGCTTGGTGCAATAAACGACAGGTTTTTGCGGAATTCGGTTTCTAAACCCATTATTTCAGCATTACCAACATTACGAGGCTGAAATGAACCTGTTTGGGTTGCAAACTGTACCATTTCAATTGGGTTTGTTAATAATTTGTAAAAACCACTTACTGAAAACATCTGTTCTTTTTCAAGGAACATTTCCCAGCGTAAATCAAAATTCAAAATATCGGTTTTCGTTAAATTACCATTCCAATATTCCACTCCTGCAACATCATTAGCATCATGAAATAAGCCGCCAATAAAAGTTCGCCCGCTTACCGGGTCAAAAATCTCGGCATACGACAATTCTTTAAACGAGGGTCTTGCAATGGTTTTAGCAAATGAAAATCGTAGGTTTTGCTTTTCCATAAGGGTGTAAATAATATTAGCAGTTGGAAATAAATCCAAATCATCTAAAACCTTCTCATTATTCAGTTTTTTATAGCCTAATTGATCTTGCCCGGTATATTGTTGCACATATTTTTCGGCGCGCAATCCAATTATTGTTTTTAGCTGTTTAAGTAGGGCAAGCTCTGTTGAAATATAAACCCCCGTATTATTAATATTTGATTTAAACTGATTTGGGTTGGTGGGCATAAAATTAGCTTCGAATGTTGTACCCTTGTTAACATCACCATTATAAGGCCAAAGATTTTCTTCTGCAAAAAGCTCATTGGGATTACCGGTTAATGGAATGTTACGTATGTTTAAAGCATAACTTTGAATAATGAAATCGCGCTGTTTATAGGTGTGTGAACCTCCAAATTTTAGAGTTGAACTAAGTCCCATTAAGTCAAAATCTTTTTTTACATGAATTACCCCGGCCATATTTACTTCGTTTAACTCGCGCCAAATACGTTCAGGAAAACCCGATTCGGTTCCAATATTAAAACTACCATTACGATCTTCATAGCGCGTAAATCGAATATCGGGATCGTATATTTTTGAATAAGTTGGAGCCAATTTCCAATTTATTTCCCAGCTTGATGCCGGTATAAAATGTTTACCATGCACCAATAGGTTGGTTAACGAACGCTGGCTATATTCTAAGTTGTGTTGTATTCCATTAAAAACTGCACCTTGATCGCTGTTGTAAAAATCAAAAATACCGGCTTTTGATTCCCCATTTTGAAGGTGCATAAGGTTAAATCGGTATTTTGAATTTTTGGTTTTAAGTGCAAAACCGGCTATGCCGCTAATTAACGCATTATTAACACCAAAATTTCCAGTTTGCAACTCACGTACATCCATTTCATAAACTGATGCATCGCCCGACAAACCAAATCGGCTATATTTTGCATCTTTATAAAATTCTGTAATGTTTTTATAAGATAAAGCAAAATTAAAACCAACAGTGATTTTTTTGAGTTGTATTTGGTCACCATAAGAGATGCCAAAACTGTAATCGGCAAAACTGGTTTGTTGTGTGGCTGCTAAAGTAGGATTAAAATCATGCAAAATTTCCTTATACCGGGTTGCTTTAGCACCAGTTGGATTTCCAATAACTTCAGCAAAGAAAGGTATGTTTTCGGTAGCCGGAATTTTCCGTGTCCCATCATCAAAACCTAAAAAATCAGTTTTACCCCCCTCATAACTCAGGTATTCGCTATTAAAGTGATAATTATTATTGTAGCTTCCACTTACTGAAATTTCGCTTTTGCGTTCCTCAGGAAAATCCTTAAGTTCAATATCAACAACCCCACCTGTAAAATCGGCTGGCAAATCGGCACTAAACGATTTATACACAATTATATTATCAATTAAATTGTTGGGAAATATATCCATTTGCAAGGTATTCCTATCCGGATCAAGTCCCGGTATATCCATACCGTTTAATATGGTTTTTGTATAACGGTCGCCAAGCCCGCGTACATAAACATATTTACCGCCCTCAACCGAAACTCCGGTTATTCTTTTTATTGATGATGCGGCATCGGAATCACCTGTTTTTTTTAGTGCCGACGATGAAATTCCATCCATTAAGTTCGGCGATTTTTTTTGCATCGCTAATAGAGCACTTTCGGTATTTCGTACTGATTTTGCTGAAATGGTTACTTCAGAAAGTGCAGTAGATGATTCTTTAAGTCGCAAGTTATCAAATACAGTAACTTCACCCGAGTTTACAACCAAATCGCTTATAATAATACTTTCATACGAGAGAAAAGCTACACGCAATTTATATGTACCCACAGGTAAGCTTAAATTAAATTTCCCGTCCAAATCAGAAGTTGTTCCGAATGTGGTTCCTTCTGCAATAATCATAACCAAAGGAATGGTTTCTCCGGTAGCATCATCATAAACTGCGCCTCTAACTGTACCATTTTGTGCAAATGAAATAAAGTTTGATGCTAAAAAAACAAGAGTAAAATAAAATTTTAAAGTTTGCATACTGCTTTATTAATATCTATTTAAAAATTAAACCCACAGGCATATAATGCCTGTGAGTTTAAAAAAACTAAACAACTTATTTATTTATTAGAAATCGCTAAGAGCACCTGCTTCAGAAGCCCAAGACCAACTTTCAAATTTTGAAGCATCAGCACCTACGCTATTATTTCCTCTGGTAACTAATGTTACCCGAGCATCACTTCCTTTTTTAAAGAAATCGGCAACGTTTAATGTATCAGCAGGTAAGGTAGCTTGAATGTTTGACAAAGTTAAGGTTGATGGATTGTCATCAAAATCTTGCTCCAGTGCCATATCCATATCAAAAAAGTAAATATTTGTAAGTGTAAGTTTTGAATTTGAGAATTTTTTCGCTTCGTCTGAAGAATTGTCTAAATCAGCTAAACCTTCGGCAGCTAATGCTTGTATGCTGCCATTTTGAATGGTATGGAACCCATCTAATGAACCTTCAGGGCCATCTAATTCCAATGCTTCATCACCTGGATTGATAACAATAAAATTGTTTAAAACACCGCTCCAAGCTTGATCGGTATCAATAGCATCATCACCGGTATTCCAAACCACAACATTTGATACATTTACTAAACCACCAAACCATTCAATACCATCATCTTGGTTGGCAACAATTTCAATATTTTCAATAACTGTAGCGGAACCAACTCCACCAAGGGTTAAACCGTTAATTTCGTTTCCTTCGCCAATATTAGCACCACCATGACGGATAGAGATGTATTTTAATACACCTGAATTATCATCAGCTTTTGTTCCACCATATAAACCATTTTGGTCAGATGCAGGAATACCTTCAATTTGAACTGCCTCAGCGTCGGCTGAAATAGGAGCATTTCCTAACACAATTAATCCACCCCAAAGTCCATTTAATGTTGGATCTAAGTTTGGGCTTGCAATTTGTCCTGGTTCAATTTCATCAGCAATCGAAGTGAAAATAATAGGTTTAGCTGCTGTTCCTTCAGCCATTAATTTACCTCCACGAGCAATAATAAGTGCAGTAGCATTCGAACCTGAACCAGCTTGTCCTTTAACAATTACACCGGGTTCAATTGTTAAGGTTACACCTGACAATACCGCAATTCGAGCACCTAAAATATAAGTCTTACCTGTTTCCCAAGTAGTGTTTTCGGTAATATTCGCACTAACGGTTAATTCTGTTTCTTCCACAGGAGTTGGTTTTGGATCTTCCTCATTACATGATACTAATAAAGCTGATACTGCAATTAAAGAGTAAAAGAAAAAGTTTTTCATAATTTTCATTTTTTTATGTTTTAAAATTTATGCAGCAAAGGAATTCATTATTCATTATTTGAACTTAAAATAGCTGTTACCATTACATTAAGTAAATCTTAACTTCGGTTATAAGATTTATTATAAGCTAATTACGACTAATTTTAAAATCTATAAGTATTGAGTTCGGTAGTTTTTAGGCAAAATTTTTATTGCTTTTAAGTGTTTAAAACACTCAATATTTAATATTCGAAATAAGGGTTCATGCATTCCCATCAATGAATTTAACTCAATAATACTATACTGCTTTTGACTTTATTTATAGTTCTTTTTTTAAGTTTGTTGCTTAATAGATAGTTGAAAAAACAACAACAAAAATTAAATTAATTTAATGTTTACTTAACCTACCCATTTTAAGCATTGCTCTACATTTGCACTCTACAACAATAACATGAGAAGTTGATGAATCAAATAAAAATATTAGTAGTTGACGATGAACCCGATTTGTGTCAAATACTAAAATTCAATTTAGAAGATAAAGGATATGAAATTGATGTGGCTTATTCAGCCGAACAAGCATTGAACCTCAATTTGGACGTTTATAATTTATTATTGCTCGACGTAATGATGAATGGCATTTCAGGTTTTGAGCTGTTAACTATTATCCGCAATGAAAAAAAAATGAATGTTCCCGTAATTTTTATAACAGCTATGGGTTCAGAAAACAATGTAATTGAAGGATTTAACTTAGGTGCCGACGATTATATTAAAAAGCCTTTCAGTTTAAAAGAAGTCTTTTTGAGGGTTAATGCAGTTTTGGAACGCTACAAATATTCCACATCGATAATTCCCCATCAAGATAAAATAAAACTGGATGCATACCATAAACAGGTTTATTTTGGGAAACATTTTATTGACCTCACACGCACCGAATATAGTATTTTGAGCCTTCTCTACAATCAACCAGGTAAAGCGTATTCACGAACCGATATTTTGCAGCGTATTTGGAGCAATCAGCAAAACATTTTGGGTAGAACAGTGGATGTAAATATTACCCGGATTCGAAAAAAAATGGGACAATGGGGAGATTGTATTGTTACCCGATCGGGTTATGGTTATTATTACGATAGCAGTAAAATACCCTCACTAAGCCAATAAAATAAGGCATTTCCCTCAGCTTCCAATTATGTCCAAATAAAAGGATATATTCCTTTTCATTTTCCCAATGTATAATTCTATTTTTGCGTGTATCTTTGTGAAAAACCAATTGAACCGCTTTATTGATATGATTAAGTTTAAAAATATTTCACGGTACCGAAAACGTCTATTTTATAATATCTTCTTCCTTTTTATAGCTTTTGCCTTAGTCATTGGTGGGTTTCAGTACGAGCGCGAACGGGAATATCGTGTTGGTCAGCTTGAAAACAGGTTGCAAATTTATGTCAATCTGGTTAATCAGTATATTGAAAAGTATCAATTACTAAATTCTGCAAATACCGATAGCCTGAATACTTTTGTAACCATACTTCCGGAACCCGAACTTAGAGTTACAATAGTTGATAATAAAGGTAATGTACTATTTGATTCTTCAGTAAAAAACTATACCCAATTAGAAAATCATATCCAAAGACCGGAAATTCAGGAATCCTTGTATAATGCATTTGGTAAAAGCATTCGAAAATCCACCTCTACCAATCAGGAATATTATTATTGTGCCATACATTACAACACCTATTTTGTAAGAGCCGCACTACCATACAATATTCAGGTAATTAGTTTTCTTAAAGTGGATACCTTTTTTATTTATGTATTGCTGCTTATTTTTATTGTATTTGGATTTGTATTATTATACCTCTCCGACCGTTTTGGAAAATCAATTACTACCTTACAGGAATTTACTCAAAATGCAGTACAAGGTAAAACTATTGATACCCAAGTGATATTTCCAAAAAATGAATTGGGAATTATTGGAAACCAAATAGTTGAGGTTTACAACGGACTTCAGAAGACAAAACGGGAGCTTTCCGCTGAACGCGAAAAACTCTTTCGCCATTTACAGATATCGCATGAAGGAATAGCGGTTTTTAATAAAAAAAAGAACCAACTATTGGCTAACAACCATTTTATACAGTATTTAAATAGTCTTTCCGACGAAACATCGGTTACTCCCAATAAATTTTTCGAAATTGAAGAATTAAAACCCATCAACGATTTTATTGACGACCATATTGATAAAGAAAAAGAAAGTATCATTTCAGAACATTCCACCAACATATTAACCATTCACAAAGGAAACAAATACTATGTAATTCAGGCTATTGTATTTCAAGACAGAAGTTTTGAAATCTCAATAAACGATGTTACCAAACTGGAGAAGGAAAAAAAGCTCAAACAGCAAATGACCAGCAACATTGCCCATGAATTAAAGACTCCGGTAAGTTCAATTTTAGGATATCTTGAAACTATTTTAAATACAAAAATGGACGACGAGAAGCGGAAATTCTTTTTGGAACGCTCTTATATTCAATCGCAAAGGCTCTCATCGTTAATACAGGATATTTCGCTATTAAATAAAATTGAAGAAGCATCTGACCTATTTGAGATTGAAACGGTAAATGTAAAGGAAATTGTAAATTTGGTACTCAGCGATTTACAAATTAAAATAGAAGAGCACAATATTACTGTGATCACAGACATTTCAGATACCTTACAAATATTAGGAAATCGGTCGGTATTTTTTTCAATCTGGAGAAACTTGTTGGAAAATTCAGTGAATCATGCCGGTGATAGAGTTACGGTTACAATGAAAAACTATCTGGAGGATGAGAATTATCTCTACTTTACCTTTTCCGATAACGGAACAGGAATACCGGAGAAACACCTTACCCGCATATTTGAACGCTTTTACCGTATTGATAAAGGCCGATCGCGCAGTATGGGTGGAACCGGACTTGGTTTGGCCATTGTGAAAAACGGAGTGCTATTTCATAAAGGGGATATTTCGGCTAAAAACCTGAAAAGCGGTGGCATAGAATTTATGTTTTCGGTTAGCAAGAAAATGTAACTGCTGAATTGCTATTCATTTCAACGTACAATGAAAAATTGGTACTATTTTTGTTAAACAAGTAGTTTACCAATTAATTTCAACTAAAAAATGTACCATGAAAAATAAAACCTTCCCAGTACTTTTATTGCTGCTTTTTTCAATTGAAGTTTTTTGTCAGGATAATACGGTAGTAGTAATACAAAGTGAAGAAAATCTTCGATTTACCGTGGGCAATTCCTATTATTCAACCACTTACAATGGAATTAAAAATTACATGATTGATCTAAAGCATGATCAGCCAGAATTGCATCGCGAATTAGTAAGCGAATTCGACCAATTGACTCTTAAAAGAAATATTGGTTTAGGCTCCTCAATAGGTGGAATAGTAGTTGGCAGCATTGTCATTATTAGTACCTTTCCATCATTCACTAACGACATTACGGATCCTTCAGCCGACCATGATATTTTTGATGAAAGTAAGGGCATATTCGCAGGAATTGGAATCATGGCCGCTGGATCGTTACTTGCATTAATAATAATGCCTAAGGAAGATGATTATTTATCGTGGGTAAATCGTCATAACCGAATTAATTCCAAAAACCCAATCGAATGGAGAATTGGTTTAAATTATATACCTACACAACAGATAGGTGGCACACTTACTCTTAGATTTTAATCTTTTTTGATATATCACATCAATAGATTTTACTAACCTATAAATTGAAATGGTATGAAAAAGATACTAGTTTTAGTGCTTCTTATTGAATTATCCTTCCATCTCTATTCGCAGGAAAAGGTTGAGCATAACCGCTTCTCCATTAAAATTCCAGTAACTTCTTGTTTATTTGGTGATATAATGTCGCAAAGTGCTGGAGCTGGGTTGGGTTTTGAACTTCAAACTGCACCAAATTATAGTTTTAATCAGGATGTTTTGTATTTATTCCATTGGTCAAAAAAAAGCAATTTTATTTCAACTCCGGTGAATGATATTTCAGGTATTAAATTGGTTAGTTCCTTACGTCGGTATTTTAAACCTAGTGAAAAACAGAGTGGTTTTTTCATGTCGGTTGATTTATTGAATATGTACACTTATTCCTTGCAAAGATCTTCCGATTATGAATATTACGTAAAACGCTATCGTCCACAATTAACTGTAAACTCTGGGTTTTTAGTTTTCAACAAACCCGACAAATCCGGTTTTTTAACCTTTGAATTGTACGGTGGCATAGGAATTGGCTATGTTTATGCCAAAACCGAATATTTGAATCAATTAACCGGAACTGAACCCCAAATACCTAACGATGCTTATAATGAATCCGGATTTTATCATTGGTTCAATGTAGATTTTAAAATGGGGTTTATGCTACCATAGCAATCAAAATATGTAGTACTTACATTCTGATGCTCCCAATTCTTTGTGAAATTAATTAGTCGTTTGAATTAAAACAACTTCTTACCTATTCTGGGGGTGTACGACAAAATTCCATTAATGGAAAAATCAACAAATTAGACTTATGTTGTTTTTGGATTTATTTGATAGAGATACTTGATGTATTTAAATGTCAAAATTTTGTAGTTTTGCAGCAAAATATCCACATTAATGAATATAGAACAACGTAAACTTAGAAAGATTGATGATGAGATTTGGCGTACAGTCCCCAATTGCAATGAATGTTATCAGGTAAGCAACTACGGCCGAATAAAATCATTTGTGTTTAATAAAAAAGATGGACAGATTGTAAACGGCTCATATATTAATGGATTTAAACATGTTACGTTAAATATGAGGGAGACTGGCCAAAGAATATATGTCCATAAATTAGTAGCTGAAGTATGGATTCCAAAACCATCGGAACAGCATATTTATGTAACACATTTGGATGGAAATATGAAAAATAACCATGTTTCAAATCTTGAGTGGCATACGCACAATACTTTAATTGAAAAACACCGTGAATTTGTCAAAAGCTCCCAACATCCCAAAACAATAAGCAATAGCAAGTTAAAGGAATCGGATATAGGACTTTTAAAATCAATGTTAGAAAGAGGAGTAGTCCAATCGAAGATATCAAAGATGTTTTGTATAAGTGAAATGCAAGTTACAAGGATAAAACGAGGTGAAAATTGGGGACACGTACAACCGCAGAAAACAGAAAAGCCAGAAACAATTAGTGAAACCGCTAGTACCCTATAAAACACGTGCCGGGTTGAATTTCATTGAAAATTATAACCTTAAAAAGAAAACCCCCAACGGAAACAATTGAGATAAGCTATAAATGGACAGCATCGCATATAAAAACGTTAGGTACCAGCAAGACAATTTTCTTTATTCCTTAAATACCTGTTCAATGAACTCATATTGATAGCTGAAATTATATTCCAATAATTTTGCGGGAACAATCTCCTGATTTGCCAAAAGCATTTCGTTTGTTTTTTCAGTTCCTAATAAAATTCTGAAGACAATAGCTGGAATTTTAATTGTAAAAAGTGCCCGGGTGCGCTTTTTAAGCAATTCTGAAAAATGAGAAAATGAAATGGGGTTTGGAACAACCGCATTGACAACTCCGGAATAATTTTCATTTTCAATGGAACGGCGGATAATTTCAACCAAGTCGGTAAGGTGAATCCACGACATTTTTTGAAGTCCACTTCCCGGACAGATTGCCATTCAAAAGTTAAAAGCATCTTTCATCTGTTTTAAGAAGCCCCCTTTTGGGCTTAATACGATACCAAACCGCAGATAAACCTTACGAACTTCACCCAAAGATTTTGATTCCAATGCCAATTCCCATTGATTGACTACGCTAGCCAAAAAACCTTTCCCTTGAATACCGCTTTCATTTGTGGGTGTCAGCGTATTCGCACCATAATAACCAATAGCCGAAGCCTGAATCCAAACGCTAGGCAATTCAGGCAGTTGGTTAACTATCTGAAAAAGGGCATCCACCGATTGAATGCGGCTGTTCAGGATTTGATGTTTATTATTATGGGTCCACCTTAGATTTCCAATATTGGCACCAGCTAAATTTACTACCACATTACAGGAATAAGTGGCCGGTAAAACCCTACTTTCCTTTTCATTGGGCCATAGTAGTATAATCACATCTTTGGGAAATATCTTTTTTGCCTGAACCACATTACGAGTAAGTATTTTTACTTCATAGCCCGAAGTAATTAAATGTGTGACCAATTCTCTGCCCACAAATCCAGTGGCACCTGCAATTAATACAGTCTGTTTTGCATTCATGCCTATTAAACAAAAGAAGGAACAACAAAGTTCATTCTACTACAATTACTGTTTATGAACAGTAGTAAAAAACCTATTAACTGAAAACCATAGTATTTAAAAAGGAAAACCTTCCACTTAGAAGGCATTTCAAAATATTTTATGCAATTGAGAGTATAACAGGGTTAAAAACTTTTTATCTTTAAGGTTTGCAAGAACTTAACCGCCTTTTGAATTTCCTGATACATTACTTTATCTTGGTCAATAAAAGCTACACTTTCTCTGAATTGGCTAACAAAATTGGCAATGTAAGGCGAGGGCAGCAAGGGCTTGCGAAAGGCTATTGCTTGGGCACCATTCATGAGCTCAATGGCTAAAATGCGTTCCAAATTTTCAACCACACGTAATGCTTTGGTGGCAGCATTGGCGCCCATACTCACATGGTCTTCCTGACCGTTGCTGGAAACAATAGAATCGATGCTGGCCGGTGTACAAAGCTGTTTGTTTTGGCTTACAATTCCGGCTGCCGCATACTGGGGAATCATATATCCGGAATTTAAACCAGGATTAGCCACCAAAAATTCGGGCAAACCACGCAAACCTAATATTAATTGAGCCGTACGGCGCTCTGAAATACTTCCCAACTCAGCAATGGCAATGGCTAAATAATCAAGATTCAAAGCCAATGGCTGACCGTGAAAATTTCCACCCGAAAGCACTAAATCTTCATCGGGAAAAACCGTTGGATTATCGGTAACTGAATTAATTTCTGTTTCAACAACACGGGCAATAAAACTTACAGAATCTTTGGTAGCACCATGCACTTGAGGAATGCAACGGAATGAATACGGATCCTGAACGTGTTTTTTTGGTTGAGCCATAATCTGGCTACCTTCCACCAATTTCCGTATGTTTTCTGCCGTTTCAATTTGTCCGGCATGGGGACGGATTTGATGCAGTAACTCATGAAATGGTTCCAATCGCCCATCGAAAGCTTCCAGCGAAACGGCTCCAATTATGTCGGAAAACTTGAGAAGACGGAATGATTTAAGTAAAGTAAACACCGCATGAGCACTCATAAATTGGGTACCATTAAGCAAGGCCAGTCCTTCCTTCGATTTCAGTTCAATGGGTTTCCATCCTAATTCAGCCATTACTCTATCGGTTGGATGTTTTTGACCCCGATAATAGACTTCGCCCATTCCAATTAATGGTAAAAATAAGTTTGCTAATGGAGCTAAATCGCCCGATGCACCTAAGGAACCGAGTTCAAAAACCACCGGAATTACATTGTGGTTGTACATATCCACAATGCGCTGAACCGTTTCAAGTTGCACTCCGCTTTTTCCCATAGATAGTGCATGGGCTTTCAGCAACAGCATGAGTTTGATAATTTCAGGCCTCACCTCATCACCGGTGCCACAGGCATGCGACATGACCAGGTTTTTTTGTAATTGCCCCAATTCACCGTTCGAAATAGTTTTATTGCAGAGGGAACCAAAACCGGTAGTAATTCCATAAATAGGCTCCGGATGTTTTTGTATCATCTCATCCAAGTACTTTCTACAATGATTAATAGCAGCAACTGCTTCATTTGAAAGTGCAATTTGGTAGTCCCCATCGATAATTTCTTCAATGCGTTCAAAAGTCAGATGTTCCGGAATAATATAATGGATTTTTGCCATGGGTAAGTTTCTTAATAATTTACAAGTATAATCATCTGCAAAAGAAACAAAAGGCTTTCACAAAGCTCCAAAAAAAAGGTATGATTAAGAACAGAAATTTGTGCAGTAGTCTGCTACATTTAGATATGAGACACAAGATTTGAGAAGTGAGACATGGTATATTTGAAGAAACAAATAATAAATCACAATACGTCAATTGTAATTGAAGTAAATGGCAAATAAATCTTGAAACTCAATACCAATATCTTAATGCTTTTTTCAATTACAATCTTAGTTTTTCCATCAATGCCTCTACCGAAAGCTTCGCCTGTTCCCCATTCTCCATATCTTTTAAAGTAATAAGGTTGGAGTTCATTTCATCTTCACCAACAATGGCTACAAAAGGGATTTTCCGGTCATTGGCATAACTCATTTGTTTTTTCATTTTGGCTGGCTCGGGATAAATCTCAGTGGCAATTCCCTGACCCCGAAGTTGGCTAACAACCGGTAAGCACCAGCTCTGCTCTTTTTCGCCAAAGTTCACAAATAAAAGCTGAGTGGTCGTAGCCGCATTCTTAGGGAATAAATCGAGGTGTTCCATTACATCATAAATACGGTCGGCACCAAATGAAATACCAACACCTGAAACATCCGGCAAACCAAAAATACCGGTCAAATCATCGTAACGTCCGCCACCGGTAATGGATCCAATTTGTACATCCAATGCTTTCACTTCGAATATAGCCCCGGTATAATAGTTCAATCCGCGGGCTAAAGTCAAATCAAGTTCAACGGGACATTGAATCTGCAATGGAGCCAACCAGCCAAAAACCGTTTCCAATTCCGAAACACCTTTCAATCCAATTTCGGAAGTCTTTAATACATCTTTAATCTGCTCCAACTTCTCGGTATTCGAACCTGATAGATTTAATATGGGTTGCAGTTGGGTAATGGCTTGATTGGGCAATCCTTTTTCAGCCAATTCAAGGTTCACTTTTTCAATTCCAATCTTGTCCAATTTATCAATGGCAACCGTAATATCAATTATCTTATCAGGTTGCCCAATTACTTCGGCAATACCGGAAAGTATTTTGCGGTTGTTTATTTTTACAGCCACTTTAATATTCAAACGGCGATAAATTTCATCCACAATTTGAATCAATTCTACTTCATTCAAAAGCGAATTGCTGCCAATAACATCCACATCGCATTGATAAAACTCCCGGTAACGACCTTTTTGTGGTTTATCGGCTCGCCAAACGGGTTGTATCTGGTATCTTTTAAAAGGAAATTGAACCTCTTCGCGGTGCTGTACTATAAAGCGGGCAAAAGGCACCGTTAAATCGTAGCGCAACCCTTTTTCCGATATATGATGTGTTATTTTGGTCGAGTTTTTTTCAGATAACAAGTTTTCAGGGGCCGTATTTAAAAAATCACCTGAATTCAGTACTTTAAAAAGCAATTTATCACCTTCTTCGCCATATTTTCCCATCAAGGTTGAAAGGTTCTCCATGGCAGGGGTTTCAATGGGTTGGAACCCAAAAAGTTTAAAAACGGTTTTAACGGTATCAAAAATATAATTCCGCTTCACCATTTCTGATGGGCCGAAATCGCGGGTTCCTTTGGGTATTGAGGGTTTTTGAGCCATGAATGCATTGATTAATAAGTTGGCAAAATTAATGTTCCCTGAATGAAATGCAATAATTTAAGAAGCAAATCGATGGAAATAAAACGATCTTCTTTTTAATTAATATCATGTGATCATTTGAAAAATCCGTCATCCTTCCAATTTTTGATATTATTGACAATGTAATTTTCAATTCGGTCAAATTCATCTTGATTTCGGATAATATGGTCATGAAATTTGGATTGCCATGCAAAATGGGAATTACTGTTTTTATTGTTCCACCTGGTTAATGTTGATTTGAATTGACCAATAATTGCAGATAGGGAACCGGGTATTGTTTTTCCAAATTCATTTATCTGTGGGGTATTATCCTGTGGGGCCACATACTGTGGGGTCACGCCATGGCGTGACCCTGCATCAAAAACAATTCCAATTATACCATGTATATGATTGGGCATTACCACAAATTCACCCAATTCAACCTTTGGAAAATGTTGGGGTATTTCCTGCCAATAGGCAATAGCCTGATTTCCAATTGGGGTAAAGGTGACAATGCCGTCTCCAATTTCTGAAAAATAATGCCTGCGGTTTTTGGTACAAATGGTCACAAAATACCATCCTTCCGACGAATAATCGTAATTGCGCAGTCTGATATTTTTTCGATTTCGGAGCATCTTTTTACTGTTTGGATACAATTTGGTTTTACTGAAAGACAACCTTACCTTCTTTAACTGTTATTTTTATCTTAGATGGCGAACTTTCACTCGCATTTAATTCAAAAGTCCGTTCATTCTGTATTTCAGGCGATTCAATTGAAAAACTTATATCGGTATTTGAACCCATTGTTACAAAAACATCTCCCTTTTCAACAGCCACCAATAAGTTAAATGGTATGGAATCGCTGGGAACCGTCAGATATATTTTCCCTTTTCTTAAATACACCTGATTTTCCCATGAATTTGAATTTGGCACCATCATCTGAATGTTGTTCCTGACTTCGGTAAACCAACCCAACCGTTCTAAATAATAACTACAAGTATCACTTTCATTCCAACGCCAACGTATTTTACTATTTGGAAACCCAAAACCATTAACTGCAAAATTCACTTGATAAATAGTATCAATGCCAAGATGGATGGTCCCTTCAGTGAAAACCGATTTAATAACTTTTGGACTTATGGTTTTCAAGTCGGAAAATGATTTAGAAAAATGCTGTTTTGAAATATAGGGTGTAGCCAGCAATAAACTTACTGTGAGTGTAGGGATTAACAAACCAAGCAATAATGAAACCCGTTTACCCTTTTTCATTTGTTCCCCGCTTTCCCATTGACTTGAATCGATAGGTTTTTCAATTTTAAAAAGGTGGAATCCAATAATTGCTGTAAACCAGACCATTCCAGCTGCCCAAACCACATCGCTACCAAAGTGTCCACCGGCCACCATGCGGGCATATCCAATCAACCCACCGTATAGAGTTCCAAAAACAAAAAATATCCAAGCCCATGTTTTATATCGGCTGCGGAGAAAAAGAAAAGGAATAGCTATATAAAATCCCATGGAGGCATGTCCACAAGGAAAAGATTTTCCGGGAGTATCCGCTTTTACCCAAACAGAAACATAATTTTCTTCCCCTCCAAATTCAATTATTTCCCTGGGACGTGGCCTTCCCCAGTGATCTTTAAAAGTGCCATTTACCAAAACACCAGGACCCACAACCATTACAAAAAGCATGAACCAGGCAGCTTTTCGCCAAATTAACAGTGATTTCTTCCAATAGGTAAGGCTTACTAAAATCAAAGCCCCAATAGCTAAGAAATAACCTAAGAATATTCCATACTTGTAAATAAAATCCCAAAAAGGTTCATTCATAAGAAACCAACCCTGAGTAACACTATAGAAAGGACGCTGGAGAAAAATATCCAAATTGGTAAACAAAAAAGGCAGCGTGAGGATTCCAAAAACAACAGAAAAAACCAATAAATCCTTTTTAAATGAACGGCTTAATTGCTTCATATTTTTGCGAGGTTTTAAAACAAAAGGTATAAAAGTCAAAAATAGCATGAATAATTAAGAAAAATAAAGGGTATTGCACGAATTTGTTTAACCACCTATCGTTCCTGAAAAAAGGGCATCGGATGGGTGTTTTATTTGTAATGGGTGAATTTCAGTATATTTTTTTTCTTGGAATTTTAATATTTGTTAATCATTCCAGGTATTCACAAAATTTTATTATCAGATAAGGCTCAAAACAATCTGATTTATCTATATTTGAACCGGCATTAATAACTATACCGTTACGTTTTTTATATAAATCAATCCATTAGTATTTTTTAAAATTAATACACATAAACTTAAATTATTAATTATGGCATTGCAAGAAGAATTTGAAAAACAAGGAGTTTGGCTTTTTAGATATCGAGGCTCGCTTCCTCTTATTATACTGGTTGTTGGTGCAGTTATGTTCTTATGGACAAAAATGCATCCTGAGAATTTCTTTTTGGAAGATTCTCCTTATGAAACTTATTATGAAATGTTCTGCTTGGCAATAAGCTTATTTGGGCTTTGGATTCGTGTTTACACTGTGGGACATACACCAGATAATACTTCAGGTAGAAATGTAAAAGAACAAGTGGCTGATACATTGAATACTACTGGAATTTATAGCACAGTAAGACATCCCTTATACTTAGGAAATTTCTTTATGTGGGCAGGTCCTGCACTGCTAACCGGGAATTTATGGTTTGTTGTGGCCTTTTGCATGGTGTATTGGGTATATTACGAGCGAATTATGTTTGCCGAAGAACAATACCTTCGACGTAAATTCGGAAACACTTATTTGGACTGGGCTCAAGACCTTCCGGCTTTTATACCGAAGATAAAAAATTTTAAACGTTCAAATATTGCGTTCAGCTGGAGAAAAGTTTTGCGCCAAGAGAAAAATGGCCTAGCTGCCATTTTCCTAATTTTTTGTGTATTTAACATTGTAGGTAATTTAGTGGAGAAGGAGACTAATTATAATTATTTTTTAATGGCATGTTGCCTCCTTACATTGATTATGTATTTAGTTCTTAAATATCTGAAGATTAAAAAAATGATTTAATTCGTAATTAAAAAGATAATAATGAAACTTCTAAAAACGCCACCAGTAGACATCTGATGGCGTTTTTTAATGATCTTTTTTCAGGAATTTTTATAACCGTTTCCGGTAAACTACAAATATCATTTAGTAAGTTTTTTATACCTTATTCGAGTAGGTCCTTCGTCGCCTAACCGTTTTTTCTTGTTTATTTCATAATCGGAGTACGAACCTTCAAAAAAGTAAACTTGAGAATTACCTTCAAAAGCCAGAATGTGGGTAGCAATACGGTCGAGGAACCAGCGGTCGTGCGAAATTACTACGGCACAACCAGCAAATCCTTCCAACCCTTCTTCCAAAGCTCGTAGCGTATTAATATCAATATCATTACTCGGCTCATCGAGCAGTAACACGTTGGCTTCCGATTTAAGAGTCATAGCTAAATGCAAGCGGTTACGTTCCCCACCGGAAAGTACACCGGCTTTCTTTTCCTGATCGGCTCCCACAAAGTTAAACCGTGAAAGATAAGCCCTTGCATTAATAAACCTTCCTCCTACTTTAACCTCTTCCAATCCATCGGCAATAATCTGATAAACCGATTTTTCAGGGTCAATATCGGAATGGCTCTGATCTACATAGCCCAATTTAACGGTCTCACCTACCGAAAATGTTCCTGAGTCAACCGAATCATGACCCATAATCAATCGGAACAACGTAGTTTTACCCGCACCGTTAGGCCCAATAACGCCAACAATTCCGTTGGGAGGCAACACGAATTCCAAATCTTCGAACAACAATTTATCGCCAAATGCCTTGCTTACTTTGTGGGCTTCAATAACCTTCCCTCCCAAACGTGGGCCATTCGGAATAAATATTTCCAGTTTTAATTCTTTATCTTTAGAGTCTTCGTTCAGTAATTTATCGTAAGCTCCCAAACGTGCTTTCTGCTTGGCTTGGCGTGCTTTGGGTGCCATCCTAACCCATTCCAGTTCCCGTTCCAAGGTTTTACGACGCTTGCTTTCGGTTTTTTCTTCCTGAGCCAAACGGGCACTTTTTTGCTCCAACCACGAGCTGTAATTACCTTTCCAGGGAATTCCCTCGCCCCTATCCAGTTCAAGAATCCAGCCGGCTACGTTATCAAGAAAATAACGGTCGTGCGTTATAGCAATTACAGTTCCTTTATATTGCTGTAAGTGTTGTTCCAGCCATTGAACCGATTCGGCATCCAAGTGGTTGGTTGGTTCATCGAGTAGCAATATTTCGGGCTCCTGAAGCAACAAACGGCACAAAGCCACACGTCGACGCTCACCACCTGAAAGGTTTTCAATTTTCCAATCAGCCGGTGGACAGCGCAAGGCATCCATGGCGCGTTCCAGTTTATTGTCGAGTTCCCATGCGTTGTGCTGGTCGAGCAACTCGGTTAACACCCCTTGGCGGTCGATGAGCTGGTTCATTTCATCGTCGCTCATAGGTTCAGCAAATTTCAAATTCAACTCTTCGTATTCCTTTAACAGAGCCACAACTTCTGCTGTACCTTCTTCAACTATTTCGCGCACCGTTTTTTGTCCATCGAGTTTTGGATCCTGTTCCAACATTCCAACTTTATAGCCAGGTGAAAAAACCACTTCCCCTTGAAAGCTTTTTTCCATTCCAGCTATAATTTTCAGCAAGGTTGATTTTCCGGAACCATTCAAACCGATAATTCCAATCTTTGCCCCATAGAAAAAAGACAGGTAAATGTTGTTTAAAACGCGTTTTTGTGGCGGATAAGTCTTACCAACCCCCACCATCGAAAAAATTATCTTCTTATCGTCAGCCATATTTATTTTAAATTAATTGAAGCCACAAAATTATAAAATAGTTTATTATTCCTTCTCCCTTTCTGCATTATTGGTTGAGTAGTCACAAGAAATATTCTAACCGACAACTTAAGTACACTTTCTCGCAAGGCAACCACATTTAAGAACCGAAATTTGAATTTCCCATTTTCGGCGCATGCTTTCCTCATAATTTCAACTAAACGGAAGTGCATGCGCCAATTTTATACCGCAAATTCAGATACCCCGGCTTATGCTTCGACTAGGCTCAGCAACCAGCCGGGGCTATTCATATTAAACCCGCCACGGCGGGTTTTTAAATGTGGTTGCCCTGCACTTTCTCGTCATCTTCCATAAAAAAAGCCCCCGAGTACTCGGAGGGCACTGAAAAAGTCCTGATAAATTAAGGGCTTGTACAATTTTGTTTGTACAAGCCCTTTTCCTTGCCATATTTAAAAAAACATTCTCTCTTTGTTGCAAATAAGCCTTTCTCAGCCCG
>Ga0172379_10000348_pt1 | contig 119398 bp, 132 predicted proteins | sample GrowelOW334metaG_FD_119756 | JGI IMG/M metagenome (GOLD analysis project Ga0172379, IMG submission 119756) | Groundwater microbial communities from an aquifer near a municipal landfill in Southern Ontario, Canada - Groundwater well OW334 metaG | ecosystem: Environmental > Aquatic > Deep... | reverse complement strand
GCTGCAAGTAAAGCATCCTTGCCGGGATTATTGATCGGACCGGGAGGTAAACCGAAATATTTATAAGTATTGTACTTCGAATCAATTTTCAAATCTTTTCCGTTTAATCTTTTCCATCCTTTTGTCTGCAAGTATTGCAATGTCGGGTCAGCCTGCAGTTTCATTCCGCCGTGCAAACGGTTCAAATAAACTCCGGCAATACGGCTCATCTCTTCTTGTTTGTTTGTCTCACCGTCAACAATTGAAGCCAGAGTTACTACTTCATGTTCCGACAACCCGATTTTTTTTGCTTGAGCGTTGAGCGAATCTACAAAAAACTTTTGAAATGATTGGTACAGAGATTCAACAATTTCTTCCGCAGAAGTGTTTTCATAAAAATCATATTTTTGCGGAAGCAGATAACCTTCAAGAGAGGCTTGTCGGAAGTTTAATTTTGAAAGAAAGTCTTTATCTTTAATCAACAAAAAAAGAGAATCTGCATTTGCGATATTTTCAGATTGAAGTCTTGAGCACAAACCTTTCACAGTTATTCCGCCGTAAAGAGAAATTTCTTTTAGTTCATCTCCATTATCCGAGACGAACAGATCAAGCAAGGAAAGATAACTTAATCCGTTTGGGATGTGAAAGCGCGCTGCTTTAATTCTTTTTGTTGCGCCGTAAACATAGGCTGCCAATTTGAAATTTCCTTTACTCGAAATCATTCCTTCATTGTAGAGATTTTGCGCAAGGGATTCTAACGATTCCCATTTATGTATTTTAATTATCCTGGGAGAAGCGCCGGAATAATAATTCGGACTAAAAAAAATGTATGAGAAAATTGAAAGTACAATAGCAAAAAAAGAAACGATGATGAGAAATTCTTTTTTTGAAAGAAGTTTTTTAAGAGAAATCTTTCCGCCGGTAGAAAACAAATTATACAAATTTCCTTTCATAGCTTCTTCCCGTTGAATAGCTCGCGATTCATCCAGGATACGTTCATAAATACGCATCACGGCTTCTTTCCGCAAAGGTTCTTCCGCGTATGAGCCGATCCGCTGATTGATAAACTTTTCACGCTCGGGATTATAAGTTGCCAAGCCCATCGACCGCTTTATCCTGCCGATCATGATCGAGTGTTTCGTCCTCTTGGAAAGCAGTGAAACTAATGCAATATCAATTTCATCCACACTTGCGCGCAGTTTATTTAATAACTCTTCCTTCTCTTCAATTGAAAGAGATTGCAGTTCATTTTCTACTTTTTTGTAAACATTTTCCATTGGGCAAAGATAAGAAATTTCTCTTTCTATAGAGAGTCCGCCAAAGGCGGATTGATAAAATATTTTGAAGAAAAATTCGGGAAGGCGTCGGTTTCAAGAGGAAAAGTTTCTCCGGCATTAAGTAAAGACTGCGCACGGAAAGCGATCATTGCGGCATTGTCACCGCAATATTCCAACTCCGGAATTACAACTTTCTTTTTATATTTTTCTCCTAATTGAAGAAATGCATTGCGTAATTCTTTGTTGGCGGCGACTCCACCAACAAGAGACATTGATGAAATGTTATATTCCTTTAAAGCAAATTCACATTTTATTAGCAGAGCTCTCACCACGGCATATTGAAATGAAGCGGCAATATCATTTAAATGATTTTCCGGAATGGGTGTATCTTTTGGTCCGCCAAAGGTGGATTGAACATAACGGAGAACGGAAGTCTTCAGTCCGCTGAAAGAAAAATTATATTTGTCTTTCAAATCGGCAATCGGAAAAGGAATTTTCTGCTTATCTCCCTTTTCAGCAGCAAGCTGAATTTTGGGTCCGCCGGGATAACCGAGTCCGATCATCTTCGCGACTTTATCAAAAGCTTCTCCGGCAGCGTCATCAATAGTTGAACCGAGTTTTATAATTTCCGTAAAACTTTTTGCCAGCAAAAGAAGTGTATGCCCGCCGGAAACAGCTAAAACCAATAAAGGGAATTGTGGTTTTTCTTCCATGAGAAATCCAGAAAAAATATGCCCTTCAATATGATTTACCGGAACAAATTTTTTCTTTTTTGCAAATGCTAACCCGCGAGCAAAAGTATAACCAACCAACAAAGCGCCGATCAATCCCGGTCCCGCAGTAGCGCCGATAGCATCAATATCATCGAGTGTACAGTCGGCTTTTGCAAGGGCTTCTTTTACTAACGAAGTAATAATTTGAATGTGGGCGCGGCTGGATAATTCAGGAACAACCCCGCCGAAATTAATATGAAAATCTTGGGAAGAAATAAGATTGGCTAAAATTATATCATCTTTCAAAACTGCAACAGATGTTTCATCGCATGAACTTTCAATTCCTAAAATTATCATTATCGGTTTCGCGAAAAAAGATTTTTTACAATTTGCCCGGCAACGTTCGGATTTTCTTTTAACCTTCTTATCGAATACAAATACCAGTCCTTACCGAACGGAACATATATTCTAACTTTGTAACCGGATTCAGCAAGGTAATCTCTCAAATCTTCGTGCACACCAAGCAGCATTTGAAATTCAAATGCATCGCGCGGAATTTTTAATGAGTTGATCAAATTTATGGCTTCATCAATAAGATAAGAATCATGCGTTGCAATACCGACATAATGTTTGTTTTCAAACATCCATTTTAAAATGTCTAAATAATTTTTTCTAATTTCTTCTTTTCCTTTGAAAGCTATAGACACCGGTTCAATATAAATCCCTTTACACAATCTGATGTTCGGTTTTAAAGTGTTCAAAGAAATTACATCGCTTAAAGTCCTTCTCATGTAAGCCTGAACCACGGCGCCGCAATTGTCGTACATTTCTCTCAATCTTTTGTAGAGACGCAGCGTAGCATCGGTGCAAGATGAATCCTCCATATCAAGCCGTACAAAATTTTGCTCTGCTTTCGCTTTTTCAACTAAAGCTAAAACCTGGTTATAACAAAACTGTTCATCTAACGCTAATCCCATTTGGGTCGGTTTTATCGAAAGATTTGCTTTTAATTGAAGTTTCCGGATTGCGTCCAAAACATCCGTGCATGCCTGTTTGGATGCCATTGCTTCTTCTTTTGTAGTAATCGCTTCCCCGAGTACGTCAATGGTAGCATAGATCCCTTTTTTATTTAACTCCTGAACAACACGAACTGCATCTTGAAGTGAATCACCTGCAATGTAGCGGTTGGCAAATTTTTTAACAATAGATTTTGGTAAGAGCTGCACAACAGAAACAATGAGCTCATTTATCAGTGCCACAAGAACTCCATAAAATTGTTATTTAAAATTACCGTTATAAATATTTTTTACAAAAAAACATTCATAACAGATTCTTAACTTTTATAAATTTCCCCTTTTTCGTATGTGCCGAACACTTTAATTGAAAGAGAAATCTCCGCAAGATTTTTTAATGCATTCTGTATCCGCTCTTCGCGTAAATCTCCAAAAAAGTCAGCATAAAAACGGTACTCAAACGGCTTGTGCGGAATCGGTCTCGATTCAATCTTCACCAAATTGATCTCGCGCAATGCGAACACGCTCAAACTTTTAAATAATGCTCCCGGAATATTTTTCAATTCAAAACAAATTGAGGTTTTGGGATTTTTGAAATCCTCCAACAAAGGTTGCTTTGCAATAATTAAAAACCTTGTATAATTCTCGGAATTGTTCTGAATATTCTTTTTCAAAACTTTTAATTGATACACTTCCGCCGCTTCTTTGCTGGCGACAATTGCCATCGGTTCGTCGTTATGTTTAAGTAAAGTGAGTGCGGAACCGGCGGTATCATACGAAGGAAGAATTTCGGCATTCTTTAATGTTTTAAGAAATTCCGAGCATTGCCCCAACGCCTGAGGATGAGAATAAACTTTTGTTATTTCTGCTAATTTTAAATTTCTTTTTGCGAGCAAATGATGATTTATTTGAAGCTGCAATTCTCCAACAACGCTTAATCCTTTTTTGCCGGAAGACAAGTTTGATTTTAACAGCAGGTCGTAAGTATCGAACACACTTCCATAAAGAGAATTCTCAATAGGAACAACTCCAAACTCAACTTGTTTCTTTTGCACTTTAGTAAAAACATCTGCAAACGCATACGAGGGAGAGGTCTCTATCTTTTCACCGAAAAATTTTTTTGCGGCAACTTCGCTGAAAGCGCCATGCTCACCCTGGAAAGCAATTTTCATCACTAATTCTTTCTTTGAGTTAATATTAATTGTAATAGCAAGTTAGCTTTTTGCTCCAACTCTGCAATTGTTCCGTTATTGTAAAATGTAAAATCCGCTTTTTCTTTTTTTGCTTCATCGGAAATCTGGTACTTCATCCGCTGTTTAATCTCTTCATCGGGAATTTTTTCTCTTTCAGCAGTGCGCAATATCCTCACATATTCTTCAGCGGTAATTACGACAACATAATCAAAAAGATTTTCCATCTTCGCTTCAAAGATTAGAGCGGCTTCAACAAAAACGATTTCTTCTTCTTCGTAACGCGAAATTATTTTTTTAATTTCATCAATAACTACCGGGTGAACAATTTCATTTAGCAGTTTTATTTTTTCATCATTGATAAAAGCTTTTTGATAAAGAGCAACCCGGTCAAAGATTCCGTTTGGATAAACTTCATTTCCAAACTCTGCAATTATTTTTCGTTTCAATTGTTCGTTAGTTACGTAAAGTTTTTTGGCAAGGATATCCGCTTTAATTACGGGATATCCTTTTGCAGATAAAAAATCAGCAAAGGTGGATTTTCCCGAACCGATTCCGCCGGTAATTGCAACTTTCAGTAACTTTTTCATACTGAAAAATAAGAAAAAACTCCGAGAGAAATGTTAATAAGCATTAAAATTCATAGCAAAACTGTAAAAATGTTTTTCATTCACAAAATTTTAAAGTATGAAATGAAAAGAAGAATAAAAACTTTGATTGACGAAGAATGACATAATGCTTCTTTCTTCTGCATCAGGTTGATCAATGACCATTCAGATTAGTTATTTTTTTTTATAGATTAATTCTATAAGAGGAAAATCAGTAAGAACGGAAATTGTGGTTTACGTTTGTGATTTCTCCAACTCATTTTCTCTGTCGCAAATAAACAGTTCAGTCATGCAAATCAAAAAATAAAATATTTACCAAAGTCAGTTTTACAAACAGTTTTAAACGTCCAAGTCCAGATGATGCCGCAGCGAGAGTGAAACATTCTTGAATGATTTTTTTGTAATAAGGAAGAGTTAGTAAAATTGATTCAATCTCAGCAGTATATTTATTTTGGTTGGAAGCAATTAACTTTTTAAAATATTTCAGTGCAAGTGGTCCAATTAAGAAGAACCAAAGAAACGTAAGCCCGATCGCTCGAAAGATTGTTATAAGAATCGCCGAAGTATTTCCGTTATGCTGTTGGGTGTAGAAATACGAAATTAAGAGCGCGGCAATTAAAAGGAAAGAGACAACAATTCCAGATAGCTTTTGAAACCAGAACTTCTTTTTTTTTTTTGCTGAAGGAATAGATTCATGATCAATAATTTTTATTTTTCCTGATGGAATCAGCAATGACGGGTCACTTAAGCCATTCACAATTTTGGGAATTCTGGCGGCGATCATCCCGAATAATGTTCCAAATAAAAGATGAATCATTAGATAAAGGATAATTAGGTAATGACTAAAATGGATATCCGGACCGAGGAAACTCCACTGCTTTAGTATGTAGTTGAAAAAAAGGTCTATTGATTTCCAAAGTGTCGTACCAAATAAAATCGTTACCAAAAATAGTTTTTGCAATGCCGAATACATCGCTGAAATAACTGCCAATGATACGGCAGAAATTGCAAAAAACTTTTTTGACGAAAAAAGAAGTTCCCCTAATAACCCCTGAATAAAAACAGCAGCTAATGCAGTTAAAGGCGTGTATGGACTTCCGATTGCTTTTATAACAATAACTATTAAAGTTGCTTTTGTAATGCTGCCTTTTTTGTCAGAAAGAAATGCGAGTAAAGAAATAAGTATTGATGCAACTCCGCCGACAATTAGTCCGGTAAAAGGGATATTCAAAGCATGGAGAAGTCCGCCAAGAGCTGCTTCATTCAAAGCCCATAATGCCGTTATACTTTGGAATGCCTTTCCCGAATGAGAAAACTGGTGTTGTTGAGTTGTCAAATAATTCTTTCTAATTTAAGAGAATCCATACGCACAAAAATTTCGACGGAGGAACGCATCTAATCCGAAGTCAGATGCTCCAAACGGTGGAAGAAAATGCTGCACAGTGGTAGTAAATTTACAAACTTTATTTAAAGATAATTTTAGTTACTCGAAATTCAAAATAGATACAGAGCATGCACTTAAAAAACTTCACCCGGTAACGGCTAAAAAAGGATTCTAAAAAAGCTGAGAAATCACTATTAATAAAAGCGACTGAAGAATTCAGCCGCTTGACAAAAAAATCGAATGAAATTTAATTTTAGAAATTATAGGAAGCGCCGAGATGGAAAAGTAAAGTTCCAAGTTTACTTGTGCTTCCGTTATATTCGTCCGCTATTAAGCTAGGGTTTGTCGCTTCAAGCGATTTTGATAACGCGATTTCAAATGCTGTATGAAGAGTTAACATATCCATTGCTTTGTAACTTCCGCCAAGCATGAGATGCTGATCTACAATAGCTGGGAAGACGGGAAATACTGTTGTTTGTGGAACCGGGTTGCCTCCGTACGAATAACCGAAACGCAATTGTAAAGAGTTGTTCACAGTATATTCTCCGCCGAGTTTAACGATTACAGAATTTTCCCACAGCAGAGGAAAGTCAAGAGTAAACGTTCCGTTATTTCCTAACATCGTGTTAATATTACTATTTGAACCATCAGAAAGATTAAGCGTCATTTTGTCAAAAGCTTTTTTCCAATTCAACCATTCGATATCACCTGACAATGTAAAAACATCGCTTGTTTTATAAGAGAAACCGAAACCGAAAGATTGCGGTGATGATAATTCTACTTCAAGATTATAATCTGCTATAACACCTTTTGAGAGATCAATTCCCATTCCTGCAAACTGCGCTCCGACTGCTGCTTGTGCTTCAGCGGGAGTTTTTGAAGGATTCTGTGCTAAATATCCCATAACTGCTTTACCGAAAGCATCGTTAAATTGTGCCGTCATATCCATACTTGCTTTTCCGTTTTTATAGGTTAAAGAAGTTGGAAGCGTGTATGAAAATCCGAGAGATAAATCATTATTCACTTTGTAAGCCAAACCTATTTTTCCATTAAAACCGATTGCAGATAAGTTGGACATTTTAGCAAGTGCGGTTACTTCACTATATCCAAAACCACCGGCACTGGGCGGGGCCGCGAACATCTGTCCGAATGTCATTCCCGGCATTGCAGTACCCTTCATAACGCTTGGGTCTAAACTGTATGGCATCCCGAACTCCAGCATGCTGTAAACTAAGTGAAGACTAACGCCTGCAGAAAGTTGATCGGAAATTTTATACGCAACGGAAAGCCCGCCTTGCATCGTTGCAAGTTGAGAGTGATATTCTTGAGCGTTAAAAGATCCATCTTGATTTACAAAAAGTTTGTGCTTCAAACTAAAATCAGCTCCCATTCCTCCGGCTGTAAAGAAACCTGTTCCGCAAGTCCATTTTGAATTTGGATATTGATGAACATAAGAAATTGAAGGAAGTGGGAAGAGATTATTAGCGCCATCTGCATCATTCAAATTATTTTTGAAGTGAAGTGATGGAGCCATTAAAGAAAAATTAACATCAAGAACCTGTTGATTTAGGAAGGAAAGTCCGGCGGGATTTGTCATCTGCAAACCTGCATGATCAAAAGAGCCGATTGAAGTACCGCCTCTCCCTAAAGATTTTGCATCAAAGTCAATTAATCTTACACCGTTTTGCGGGTATGTGAGAAATGTAAAATAAAAAAAAAGAACCGAGAGTTTGAAAACAAGTTTCATACGAACTCCTGTTTTATATGTTTGAATAAGGCCTTAAAGTTAATAAGGCAGTAATTATAACCCTCGCTTGAAAATCCAACAAAGCAACTTTGCACATCAATTCATCTAATTTTTTCTGCTAACATCCTTCCTTCTTTTTCTTTGCGCCGCCAGCTTTACTTGGTGTTGCCGATAATTTTGGCGCTGGTGCAGTTGGAGTTGTTTGAACTGAAATAGAGGTTGCCGTACCACCCGAAATCATTTGCGGAGTTCCTCCAAAGTGAAGCGAAACTTGTTTAGTTTTTTCAAAAGCAGCTTTTTGTTCCAGTGTTGCGCTTGTATCAAGTTTCGGGTAAAGAATTTCGTTTTTCCACGCTTCCATTCCACCTTTTAAAATTAAAACTGATTTATACTTAGAGCTTTTTAAAATGAACCAGGCTTGTGCCGACGTTACATCATCATTTCCAAATAATAGAATTTTTTGGTTGCGCATCAAATCGGAAGAAAGAATATTCTCGATCGGGATATTCACTGATGCAGGAATAGTGTATTCGTTAAATTCTTTTTCGGTTCTTAAATCGACCAGAGTAAAATCTAAATTTTCTTTAATCAACCAATCTGCAAGTATCAGTGCATCAATTCTATCCTGCTTTTTAATTGTTGATAAAGCCATTTCTTTTGTGTTTACATCTATAATATTCCTGTTTGAAGGATTTCCGATGAAAAGCGCGAGTAGTCCAAGTACAAAAGCAGAAATCGCTAATTTTTTAGAAATGCTTAATTTCATTATCCAATCTATCATTCTATACCTCTTCCGTTTTTCTTTGCTAAGACTTTTTCACCCCATTCCGCCGCTGCAAAAGCCGCAAGAGCCATAACAACAACCAAGAAGACGATCATTCCATACGAGAGACCGAAAAATTCCGGTAGCGTTACTTTCCCCATATCTGTTGATAAATAAAATCCTTCCAGCAGCGGAAACATTTCTCCAAAAACAAAAATGCCAAAAAAGATTCCAAGCAGGTAAACCATTCCGTCAATTCTTCCGGTTGAAGCTGAAACGACTGATGTACCGGGACAATAACCGCCGATAACAAAACCCATCCCTAAAATAAATCCTCCGAGAACTTGAGGAAGTATGTACGTATTGCCAACATAAACGAGCGAAAGATCTAGCCAGCCCAGCCATGAAAAGTAAAACAAACCGAGCATTGCTGTAACGATGGCGGTGAACATAACTTTGAGAACACGCATGTTATAAAAATAAAATTGCGCCGCAAGAATTCTGGCATTTCCAAAACCACCCCGCTCGAGAGCGAATCCGAATCCGATCCCGATTATGAAAGCAATGACTAATCCGAAATCGACACCGAAATAATCAAATTTGAAATAAGGCATCATAACCATTGTCTCCTTACAAAATATGCAACAGCGTAACCGCCGCCAAAAACTGCAAACATGAATGCCCATCCGCCAACACTAAGAAGTGCGCCTCCGGTTAAAGCTAAACCACTCGTGCATCCGCGCGCAAGTTTTGCACCGAAGCCCATGATAATTCCACCGGTAAATGCGTATATCAATCTTGTGCGTACGGAAACATTTGGACCTTTTTCTGTTGTACGTTTAATTCTATGTGCAAGCGATCCGGAAAGGAATCCGCCTACTACTACTCCGATGACTTCGAAGATAAGCCAATCTTTTAATGGGTTTGTTGTTCCATCGCCAAGATATTCTTTATAAAAATTGTTTTGAGTTGCATGTACAGGTGCAACTTTTTCCACACCAACAGAAACAATTGTAGAAATAGCGCCGGATGCACCTAATCCGCGTCCCATAATTAAAAATGCTGCAAGAAGAACAAGCCCTAAGCCAACTCCCACCACATATGGATTTGAATAAGGTTTCGGTTCTAAGTTTTTTTCACCATGTACCATAAATAACTCCCGTTATTAATAAAATTTCATTTTCAAAACTTCCATTCGTGATGGAAGAAAAAATTAATTTTTCTTTATTTAAAATGAGCGTTCAAATAATGACTATACTGTCCGGCAGCCACAATGATAAACCGCAAGATCAAACCACCTCCAATTACCATGATCGGTGCAATTGGCGTATGTTTTATTTTATGATTTACTGCCAGCAATTGGATGAAGAGCGGAATGACTACTCCCATCCCTACAACAAAAACCCAAAACGCCGGTGCATATGCACCCGAAATAAGTAGTTTTGCCGCTTCAATATGCACAGATGATGAAGTTAATAATCCGATTAGAAGTAGAGCGAGAACAAAAATTTCAATAGTCAAAAATCCATTATCTGCTTTGGCAAGAAGTTCTCTCTCATCAACATCCTTTGCAATCATATGAACTAAAGCGGCAGCGGTCGATAAACCGGAGATCAAGAATAAAACCCACAACATTGAACTATTCCACAAAGGACGGGAACCCATTGTACTAAGGAGTACTCCGGTGTAAACACCCAGCATACCTCCCAAAAGCATATTACCAACTCCAATGTTTTGAATTAATACCGGGCGTTCATGTATAAAGTTTTTGATCTTATCAAGCTGTGGAAATCGGTCTGCTAAAAATTTCGGTGAATCCATAAGAAGATTTGCGGTAATAACAGGATAAACCAAAATCAATATCCATGCACCCCAAGACATTGGTGATGAGATTTTGAATGTTGTGTACAACCTCCAAACGTAAAGTTTGTGCTCAAGATCCAGAAATAGTGAAAACATTCCCAAGCTTAGCAGCAGCAAACTGATAATCGGCAAAGTGTAGGTAACGCAGTTGGTATTTTTATATCTTTTACTAAAAATAAAATAACCTGAAATAATCATCATTCCTGCAACTAATCCTCCAAGGAAAAGATAAACTGGAATTTCCCAACCCCATACTTGCATAAACGGATCAATCTGCGGATTGTGTCTTGTAGTTGTTAATTCTTGCATGTTATATTTCCTATATCAAATAAAAAATGCGTGGAGAAGTTCCCGCTTCCGGCAACAGCGGATGATTTTTTCTTGATGCAATTAACCTGCTGACTTCACTATTCGCATCATCGAGATCGCCAAAGTACATGCAATGTGTTGGACAGACACTCACACAAGCAGGAAGTTTTCCTTCTTCAACTCTGTGAATGCAGAATGTGCATTTATCCGCATAGCCGTCCGGATGAACAAATCGCGCATCATACGGGCATGATGCCAAACATGCTTTGCAGCCGATACACATATTGTGATCGACTAAAACAACGGCACCAACTTCATGTACATGACTGGCACCCGTCGGACAGCAAGCGACACATGGAGTATTATCGCAATGGTTGCAACGTTGGCTTTGTATCTCCAAATTCACATTCGGGAATTTTCCATTTGCGACCGTTACAATCCAATCTCTGTTATGACCTTCGGGAACATTGTTTTCAGTTTTGCAGGCAACAACGCAATCCATACAACCGACACATTTTTTAGTATCTATCGCCATTCCAAATCTTGCCATGTTATGCCTCCATCTCAAAAGTTACAAAGTTCACATTCATGCCGGTTCCTCCCATTAGCGGATCGATAACATATTTTGTAACTAATCCTGAATCACTTGCACCCTTGCCGAAAGCGCCTTTTAACATTTTACTGTTATGCCCAAATCCATGAACCATATAAACGCAGTCAGTTCTAATTCTTTCAGTCACTTTAACTTTTATTTTATTGCTGATAACGCCATCCTGGTTTTTTAAACGAACTGATTGAGCGTTTTTCAATCCCCACTTTTCTGCCACATCATGATTAACCCAAACCTCATTTTCTCCCATCGTATCCATTAGAATTCTGTTGGATTGTGTTCGGCTGAAAGAATGAACCGGCGCGCGCCCGAATAATAATCTATAATAACCACTGGGGGCTTGTTCTTGTCTTTTAAATTTTGGAACAGGATCGAATCCGGCTTCTTGCAGTTGTGAAGAATAAAATTCAATCTTACCGGAAGGTGTATTGAATTCTAAGGGAACGCCATCTTCGGCATAAATAGGTTTATCTTTCCCAAGAATAATTCCTTCCTGCTTCAATCTTGCCAAACTTAGACCACCGGCTTTTAATCTATAATCAAGATATTCTTCGATATGACTCCACGGATAGTAATTTGCCAGTCCTAATTTTTCCGCAAGTTTTTTAGCGATCCACCAATTTGGTTTTTGATCTGAAGGAGAATCAACGACGGGCTGGCGGATTCCGACAAAAGGAGTTTTGTTAGCAGACATGTGCAAGTCATCATATCGTTCCAAATAAACAGATTCAGGAAGAACAACATCTGCCCATCCTGCAATTTCACTTGGAATAACATCAACTACAACCATCAAATCCAAATTCTGTATAGCTTTGATTGTTTCATCCTGATTTGGTAAAGCCTGAATTAAATTTGTCGCGTAAATAAACCATCCTTTTATTGGATAAGGATTGCCGCTAATTGTAGCTTCGCGTATCCCTGTTGTTATTTCTTCTGATGCAAAAGGATATTTTCTACCCGGATTATCTAATTTTTCTTTGGATGGAGCCGGATAAGCCGGATAAGGATATCCGGGCAAAGAATAACTTACAGGGAAGTAAAAACCGCCTTTTCGTCCCCAGCTTCCTAACAGAGCATTTAATAGAGCGATCGCTCGGCTTCGCTGGGCATCATCACCGTACCATGTTGTATGTCTTCCGGGATGAACTAAAGTTGACGGTTTGTGCATAGCCATCTCTTTTGCACTTTTTCTAATCAATTCCGGATCAATTCCGGTTTCAGGATAAGCCCACTCCGGTGTATATTGCGATATTTCCGCTGCGAATTGTTCAAAACCAAAACCGTACTTTGTAACATATTCTACATCATAAAGTTTTTCTGAAACAATTACATTCATCCACGCAAGAAGAAGCGCAATGTCGGTTCCGGGTTTTATTGGTAAATAGTATTTTGCTTTTGAAGCTGCAACAGAAAATCTTGGGTCCACTACAATTATAGATGCATCATTTGCAACGGCGTTTGCAAATTCTTGAACTTGCGTATTGTGCATATTTTCACCCAAATGTGAACCAATCAACACAAGACATTTGGCGTTTTCAATATCTGTTCTTTCAGGTGAGCCGATTGCCTCGCCAAATGTTAGTTCAAAGCCAACATCCCGTGGACCACGGCACTGTGCAAATGATGGAGCTGCAAAATTAATTGCACCGTAGGCTTTTAAGGTATGTTTCAAAAAATTTCCGCCGATACCATGTGAGAAAGAGGCAACGGATTCCGGTCCATACTGAGCTTTGATCTTATTCATCTTTTCTGCAATGTAGTTTAGAGCTTCATTCCAGGTTACTTCTTTCCAAACTTCCTCTCCGCGTTGTCGCGTTCTGATCAAAGGTGATCTTAATCTGTCCGGATCGGTAACCGCTCCAATTCCGCCCGTTCCCCGTGGGCATAATCTTCCTTTACTTAACGGATCTTTTGGATTTCCTTCTACTTTCCACAGTTCTCCATCCTTTAAATAAGCTAATGTTCCGCACTTCCAAAAACATATATCACAGTAAGTGGGGATAATTTTAATCCCTTTTAATTTTTCCTTGTTTAACTTATCAACGCCTTTGAGCATCGGACTAAAAGCTGATGTAGCTGCCAACGCTCCGACAGAAAATCCGCTAATTTTTAAGAATTTTCTTCGAGAAACACTATTCATCATTTACCTCGAAATCGATTTTATTAATTCTTTTATCTCGCCGCATTGAGAATGTTTTCGATAAATCTCACAATCGCGGCAGTTTTTTTCTTCACATAAATTATTTTCGTGTGCATAACTCCAACAAGGTTTGCCATGTTCATTGTAAGCTTTGCAATTTGCTCTTTCTTCTTCCGAGCACTTCATAATATTCCAGCAAGGAATTAACGAGTACATCGTTTTAATTCCATTGATGCTGATCTTCATTTCGTTTATTGCAGTACGAATACACGAAAGTCGTTCGATATCGGCTTTGGAATAAAGCCTTTGGTTGGATATTCTTCTAAAAGGAATGATTAAACCTTCACGTTCATACAGGCGCAGCGATTGAACAGAAATCTTTAACAATTGAGCTGCCACTCTGATCGGAAATATAGGTTCGTCTTGATCTAATTTTTGAAACACGTTTACTCATAATTATTTACAACTATAAGTATCAACTTTCTTGCCATACGTGGTTGTCAACTATTTTTAAGATTTTAACTTGAAAACCAGTTAAACAATTCTCGAATTGGAGAAAATATTTTAAAATTTAATTTCATTTTTGAGAGCTAAAACAAGAATTGACTTTAGAAAATTTGGAAACGGATACTTTAAATTTTATTCAATGAGTAGTTTTTCGATTGAATTTTGCTTTATCTCTAAAGTTTTATAGCATTTGGATCAATCATTTAGTGAAACGGTAGGATACATTTCTTACTAAGATGCGATTTGGTTTCTTCAAAATTTTGAAGAGCAGCATTCATAATATCTGAATTAGATTTATGACAGAAAAAGCACGCTCCAACCGTTAAAATCTTTTTCTGTTCAGTTATTGTAAATGAGCGGGTGTTATCGCGCGTAGTTGAGTTGAAACTTCTTTGTTTAAGAAAACCAATCCACGCGTCTTCCGGCAGTCCATCAAACATAATGATTTTATATTTTGGTGTAAAGTTCCACTTCCCGGTTTTCCCGGAAATTTTATACTCAAGTATCCCCCTGCCGTAACCCAAAGCAAGCGGATCGTAATGACATGATTCGCAGGAGCGCGACTCCTTTCTTACGGTATGGGAAAAGCCGGGAGCGAATAATCGTTTGAATATTTTTTTTGTTCCATCTTTTTTATCGATTGTTAAAATCATTCCCGGAGAAAATTCCGTAACAACTTTTTTTATAGAACCATCATTCTGTTTTATTTCCTTTATACCAAGAGTGGCGCGTTCAGCAAGTAAATCCTTTGGATATTCCAACCATTCACCTGTTGCTTCTTTATTTGCGAGAAGATCGTACATTGTTCCTTTTTCGTTATACTCTGTGTGGCAGCCTATACATTGTGGAGTCCATGAGCTATGGCAAGACGTGCATGATAAGTTTTTGTGCGCATCTCCTGCGATACAAACATTTGCCGGCTTTTTAATTTCACTTACCTTTTTGCTTTTTTTCATTATTAATTTTGCCTGTCCATTTTCAAAGTAAGTATTAACGATGGGGAGATTATTTTTTTCTGTTGTCAGGTAATTTCGTTTTTCGTTTGCAAAACCTAACAACTTTGAGATTTTTTTCGATTCAAAATCGAACTCATTTAATTTTTGCGTTTTAGGAATTGAAGTTAGATGACAATCAATACATTGGATTTTCATTTGATCTTCTTTATGTAAAGAATAACTCCCGTCTCCCATAAGTTCATACGATGTATGGCAATCAACGCATAACATTCCAAGCTCCGAGTGAACATCAGGTTTTACTTTCATCACCACTCTTCCATCATCAAGTAAACGAAAACCTCCACTCGCTTTCACCTCTTCCGGCGTTAGTAAAGTCTCATGCCAGCCATCGTAGTTCAAAGAAATTCTACCCGAACGTGAGTGACAACCAAAACAATGCATATTCGAGATATTCAAATTGATCTGTGGATGAATAGTTGGAGTGTACTTCAACTTAAAATTTTCCATTTCTTTATTTTGAATTTTTGATGAATTACTTTGCCCTTCCTGGAAAGAAAAACTTTTTGGAAATTTATTGTAGATTTCTTTTGAATAAGAGAGATGACATGCAAGGCACCCGCCACCGCGTGATAATTCTGTTATTGGTCCAAGTTCGGTTTTTTCATTTGAGAGATGGCAAGAAGCGCAAAGATTTCTTAAATGTTTGTCACCTTTAGAAAAACCTATCTTTTGTATTGGCTGTCTGAAAGTTGGAGTTTCGGATTCATCAAAAACCCATTTATCTACTGCAACAACTCCGTTCATGGAATTCATAATATTATTCTGCATTCGCGGCATCATCTGCGGATGACAATTTGGTTGACCACAGGTTTGCTCTGCATTGGAGAAATTTCCCGGGATTAAAACCATTCCTGTATGCGCGAGTTTTTTCTCAAACGAAGTTCCGATTCCTAAATGGCAAGATGTACAACCAATCTTTTGGGGATTATGAGAATCTTCAAATCCGGAAATATTTTTATGACAGGAGAGACAACTTTCTTCCGTTCTTAACGGAGTATTCTTTACATCGCTCTTAATTGAAGTTTGTAGGATGTGAATGAGGCCTAAATTAAACCCGATGGCAGCAGTTATAGGAATTACATAGATGAAAAATAATTTAAGATTAAGTTTTTTCTTCATCATCGTTTGATTGGATTTGAAATAACAATTTCACTTGTTCATACTCAGCCGGGTTATTCATATTCAAAAAGAAGTTCTTATCAAAGAATGGCAATTTTTCTACTTCGATATACTCCGTGTTTCCGGTCTTAACGAGTTTTCTTAAACTGGGATTAGGATCATCTCCGTTTATTTCTCTTTCGATCTTGGTTATAACCGACCGATTAAAAATTCCAAAATCATACCTTGGAATATTCTGAATTTTTGGTAAAATAATTTCGGCGTTTGTGTTATGTTCAAGAAAGTAACGAATCATTCTTGCAGACATAAGTGGCAAATCACATGGAACAAAAAAGACTTTTTCGGTGAGTGAAACGGATAAGCCTGCATGTACACCGGAAAGCGGACCATGATTAGTAATTATATCAGGAATTATTTGAGTTTGAAGAGTGCCATAGAGAGCCGGTTCATTCGCACTGATCAAAACGTTCTCAAATATTTTCTTCATTTTTTCGAGGATAATTTGGATGGAAGTTTTGTCATCAATCCGGAGAAGAGCTTTATTCATTCCCATGCGTGAACTCTCGCCGCCGGCAAGGATAATTCCTGTAGTATCTAAATATTTGTGTGTCATTATTCGATAAGAAAAATCAACAATTTATTTATCAGTGAGCTTTTCTTGGTTTCAATAATTACCATTCGATTGTTTCGCTGCATTCATCTTCTCCAACTCCCAACACCTCCAGCACTCTACCTTCCCCCGATTCTAAAACTCTCTCTACTTCGCGTATGCGATCTTTCTCACTTCACGAATAACAGTAACTTTTATTTGTCCGGGATACTCCATTTCATTTTCAATTTTTGCAGCGATGTCTTGCGCTAACTTATCTGCGAAAATATCATCAATTTTTTCATGTTCAACAACAACTCTAATTTCGCGACCGGCTTGAATTGCGTATGTTTTCGCGACACCTTCAAATGATTGTGCAAGGGCTTCTAACGTTTCAAGTCTCTTTACATAACCTTCGATAGGTTCGCGTCTTGCGCCGGGACGGGCGCCGCTGATTGAATCCGCAGCTTGTACCAACACTGCGATCGGATGTTCCATTTCAATATCTTCGTGATGAGAGCCGATTGCATTTGAAACTATCGGATTTTCTTTGTACCGTTTAGCAATATCGTAACCTAATAAAGCGTGTGGTCCTTCAATATCTTTATCAACAACTTTTCCTATATCGTGAAGCAATGCCGCACGTTTTGCCATAACCGGATCAATACCTAACTCAGCAGCCATAATACCGCAGAGGTAAGCGACTTCAACGCTGTGCTGCAACAAATTTTGTCCGTAACTTGAACGGTATCTCATTTTACCGATAAGTTTAATAATTTCGGGATGCACACCGTGAATGCCTAATTGCAGAAGCGTATTCTCCCCTTCTTTGTACATTTCTTCAATTAATTCAAGGCGGACTTTTTCAACTATTTCTTCAATTCTTGCAGGATGAATTCTGCCGTCGGCAATTAACCGTTCCAACGAAACGCGTGCAACTTCCCGGCGGAATTGATCAAATGAAGAAAGAATTACTGCTTCAGGCGTATCATCAACAATAACATCAACACCGGTCGCAGCTTCAAATGAACGGATATTGCGCCCTTCTTTTCCAATGATTCTTCCTTTTAATTCATCGTTTTGGATTTGTACAACCGAGACGGTGGTTTCAACCGAATGGTCGGCGGCAGTTCTTTGAATAGCAAGAACAACAATTTTCTGTGCTTCTGATTTTGCATTCAATTTAGCTTTTTCAAACTTCTCTTTAAAGATTTTATTAGCTTCGTGTTCAGCCTGTTGTTCCATACTTTCAAGAAGTAATTTTTTTGCTTCTTCGGAGGTTAAGCCGGATATTTTTTCAAGCTTAGTGTTTTGTTCTTTTTCTAATCTATCTAATTCGGTAAACCGGAGATCAATATTTTTTCTAAGTTGGGTAAGTTCGCGTTCAAGATTTCTGATTTCTTTTTCTTTTTTAATAGATAAATCTAACTTTTTATCAATATTGTCTTCTCGCCCGGTTAACTGCTTTTCAAGGTTTTGCAGTTTTTGTCTTTTTTGATTTACGTCGGTATCAAAATCTATTTTTTTCTTATACCACTCATCTTTTACTTCAAGCAGTTTTTCTCTTTTAATATTGTTTGCTTCTTTTTCAGCGTCAGCAATAAGCACTTTCGCCCGTTCTTCTCCGGCAACAATACTTCGCTTACCTAATTTTGAATTTACTTTATAACCCAAATAGAAGAATAATGCAACTAAAAGCACCACCATCGGAATAAGAATTAAAAGGTCTATATCATTAAAATTCACATTACACCTCAAGAAATTGATGAATAAAAACGCCGCCGGCTACTGTTGAACAGGGAAAGAACCCTAATCCAAACAGTGCGGGAAACAGCCCGAATGTTTCTTGCTTCCTCCGTTCCGATCGAAATCAGATTCCTGATAAATCAGGATGAGGCCTGCCTTACGCATCGTAAGTCGGTTACCCTTTGGCAAAGTTAGTTCTTTTTTGTTACCATTAACCGGCAGCGGAAATGGATTTTAAGATGGGATGGGATCAGATGATTGGTTTATAAGAAGCTTGATCTTTTTTACTTTATCAGTCGCTTGAATAAGGAATTCTTTGTTCTTATTTTTTTCCATAAAATAATCGTAAGCAATGTTTAAGGATGCAATAATAGCAATAGTCTGCGGCGGTTGATCGGGCAGCTCTTGTTTTGTTTCTTCCATCACTTTGTTTACATAAACAGCAAGTTCCTTTGCGATTTCTTCGTTATCTACCAATAAAGAATATTCTTTATCAAATATTTTTACTTTGAGCTTCTTTTTGTCAATCATAATGAGCCGATACCATCAAACAATAAAATTAATTAAGAACTGGTTAAATGATTATTTATTTTCGTAATTACATCAGTAATTTTTAATTTAAGATTTTCTCGCTCTTTAACGCTTAATGAACTGAAGACATTTTCCCTGCCGTTTTCACCCTTCTGTTCGGTTAAACTTTCCCCGTTTTCTCCGCCTTCGGCGGACTGCATTTTTAAATATTCATTTTCTTTTTGCAGACTTGAAATCTTTTTTTCAAGTTCTTTATTTCTGTTCGTCAATTCTTCACATAATTCAATGTGTGCAGAAACTTGAACTTCTATAGAGCTAAGTTCTTGTAAGAAAATTTCAAACTTGGATAAATCGGCCAATTATTTTCCTCGCAAAACTGCTTTAAATTCTTTTTTAACAATTTCAATCAATGATTGAAAATCTTTGTCAACTTCTTCATCAGTTAATGTCCGTTCGGCATCAAAATAAGATAAATTGAACGCTACCGACTTTTTCGTCTCGCCAATCGATGCATGTTCAAATACATCAAAAGGATGGACTGCCTTTAATATACCGCTTCCCTTTTTCTTAATAAATGAAGCAACATTTTCAACAGGAATATCTTTTTCAAAAATAAAAGCAAAATCCTTCATCACTTTCGGAAAACGAAGAAGCCCGGTAAATGCTCTTCCCTTTGGAGTAATTGATTTCAAAACTTCTACGGAACCTTCAAAACAAAAAACATCCTGTTGAATACCAAACTGTTTAAGAACTTCTTTTTTTACTTTTCCGCCGCTGCCAAGAACGGTTGTTCCAAAACTTTTAGTGAAAAAGTAATCAAAAATTTTATTTCCATTGTGATAATAGGAATCATTTAAAAGATTGTCAAGTGTTTTTTTCTGAAAACATTCATTTACGAAAGATTTCAAATCATAAAAATCGAAATCTCTTTCGCCGGTGTACCATTCTTTTTCAGAAATTTTCCCGGTTAATAGGAAAAGGAATCTTTCTTCTTCAACAAAGTCTGAAAATGTAAACAAGTCATCATTTACTTTTAAAAAAACTTTTCCGATCTCAAAAAGTTTTATGTTCTTCTCACCGACGTTGATATTTTTTTCAACCACAGGAAGCGCGCTTGCGAGAAGTGAAGTCCGCAGATAACCCATTTCAGAGCCTTGCGGATTTAGTAATCCAACCGGCTTACCGAAAATATCCGCCGCTTTTTCCGTGATCATCGGGATGGAAAGAATTTCGTTGAATCCCAAACCCGTTGCAATTGTACGCAGATCATCAACAAAAGCCGATTCGTCAATCTTCTCGCTGATCGGAATGGCAATTTTTGAAATTGTCGGGATAGTATCGTAATTATTTATTCTGGCGATTTCTTCGATCAAATCAATTTCACGTTCAACGTCGGGACGGAACGTTGGAGTCGACACCGTAATCGAATCTCCGCTTACGTTTTTTATCTCAAAGCCAAGCGAAGCCAAAATATTTTTTATATTTTCATTTGGAACGGTATAACCCAAAACTCTTTCAACTTGATGGAAACGAAGAGTAATTTCTTTTTCAGAAATACGATTCGGATAAACATCGATAAATCCGTTTACCACTTCCCCGCCGCTTAATTCAGCCATTAGCTGGGCAGCGCGTTCAGCCGCATAAACTGTACTTGAAGGATCGGTTCCGCGCTCAAAACGGTAAGCAGCATCGGTGCTTAATCCCAAATATTTTGAAGTTTTGCGAACGCTTGTAGGATTAAAGTAGGCGCTTTCAATTAAAATATTTTTTGTTGATGAAGTAACCTCGGAATTTTCTCCTCCCATTACTCCCGCAACTGCAACCGGTTTTTCGCCGTCGCAAATCATTAAAACATTTTCGTTCAATTTTCTTTCTTTGGCATCAAGTGTGGTAAAGAGAGAATCTGCGGCTGCTTTTTTTACAACGATTTTTTGTTTTGCAAGTTTGTCGAGATCAAATGCATGCAGCGGTTGACCAACTTCGTGTAAAACAAAATTGGTTATGTCAACAATATTATTGATCGGACGCAGCCCGATAGCTTTTAATCTTCGCTTAAGCCAATCCGGTGATTCTTTTATTTCAACATTTAAAAGAACTTTGGCAGAATATCGCGGACAATTTTCCGTATCAATAATTTCAATCGAAGCGAAATCATTAATATTTTTTTCTGATTTCGGAATTGAAACTTTCGGTAATTTTAATTCACGCTGAAAAATAGCGGCTAAATCTCTTGCAACTCCAATGTGTGAAAGCGCGTCAGCGCGGTTTGGTGTTACTCCGATTTCAAAAAGAACATCATTCAAATGAAGCGCTTCCGAAACGGAAGTTCCTTCTTTAATTGATTGGTCAAGTACAATAATTCCCGAATGATCTTCGCTTAAACCAAGTTCGGATTCCGAGCAAAGCATTCCATTTGATTCTGCACCGCGAATTTTAGCTTTGCTGATTTTCATTCCGCTGTTTGGAACGACAGCGCCGATTTGCGCAAAAACTACTTTCTGCCCCGCAGCCACATTTGGCGCGCCGCAAACAACTTTTAATTTTTCCGTTCCGTTGTTCACCACACAGAGAGAAAGTTTATCCGCGTTCGGATGTTTTTCTTTTTCTTCTACAAAACCAACAATAAAATTCTTAAACATTTCAATTTGATTTTCAACGCTTTCAACCTCCAAACCGGACATAGTAAGCTTGGAGACAATTTCTTCAACATCAATGTCTGTCAGATCAATATATTCTTTTAACCAATTAAGTGAAATTTTCAATTTACTTTCTCCGCGTCAAAACTGTTTGAGAAATCTTACGTCATTTTCAAAAAAAGTACGAATGTCCGTTATGCCGTACTTCAACATTGCTGTTCTTTCTATTCCCATTCCGAAAGCGTAACCGGTGTATTTTTCATTATCATATTTTGCATAATCAAAAACATTCGGATCAACCATTCCGCAGCCGAGAATTTCAAGCCAGCCGGAATGTTTGCAGACTCTGCATCCCTTTCCTTTACACAAAAAGCAAGTGATGTCCATCTCCGCGCTTGGTTCCGTAAACGGGAAAAAGCTGGGACGAAAACGATAGTTCAAATCTTTGCCATAAAATTGTTTTGTGAAGGCAACAAGCGTTCCTTTTAACTCTGCAAAAGTAATATCGGTATCAACACACAATCCTTCAACTTGATGGAACATACAATGGCTGCGCGAACTTATTGCTTCGTTGCGGTAAACTTTTCCCGGCATAATTGCTCTAAGCGGCGGCTGAAGTTTTTCCATTAATCTAACTTGCACGGGGGAAGTATGCGTCCGGAGAAGAAAATTTTTGTTCACGAAAAAAGTATCCTGCATATCGCGAGCCGGATGATCGGCGGGAAAGTTCAAAGCTTCAAAATTGTAATAATCGGATTCTAATTCCGGTCCTTCAAAGATCGAAAAACCTAATCCTTTAAAAATGGATTTAATCTCATCCAGCGTTTGGGTAAGAAGATGTTTGTGTCCAAGTTCAACTTTTCTTCCGGGTAAGGTTAAATCAATTTGTTGTGATTTTTTTGTAAGAAGTTTTTCGAATTCCGATTTTTTTTCGGCGAATTTTTCTTCGGCAAGATTACGCAGCCGGTTCAATTCTTTTCCGAGCAGCGGTTTTTCTTCTTTCGGAACATTTTTCAGTTCTTCAAAAAGCGATGCGATGGAACCATTCCGGCTAAGATAGACAATCCGCAAATCCTCAAGCTGCTTTTGATCTTTAATATTTTCAATTGCTTGAAGGAATTCCGTATTAAGCGTTTGAATTTTCGTCAACATTTTATCAAATTCCAAATTGTAAAAACAAAAAACCAAAAACCAAATTTAAATTGGTTTTTGGCATTTGTTTTTTGTGAATTTAAATTTAGTTCGTGGCAAAAGAAACTAAATCAGTAAATGCTTTAGGATTTTCTACCGCCAGGCTTGCAAGCACTTTTCTATTGATAACCACACCTTTTGTATCTAAGGCATGCATCAATTGAGAGTACGTTGTGCCGTTTACTCTTGCGGCTGCATTGATTCTGATAATCCAAAGATTCCGATAATTTCTTTTCTTTAGTTTTCTATCGCGGTAAGCGTGAAGCATTCCTTTTTCAACATGATTCTTGGCGACCGTGAAGACGTTTTTTCTTGTGCCCCAATAGCCTTTAGCCATTGAGAGAATTTTTTTACGACGTGCTTTAGAAGCAACTTTGTTTTTTGATCTTGGCATTGTTTTTCCTTTCTACTGCATCATCGCGGTTACACGTTTTTCTTCAGAGCCTGAGACAAGAGTGGCTTTACGCAAACCTCTTTTTCGTTTCGTGCTTTTTGAAGAGAGAATATGGCTTCGGAAAGCTTTTTTTCTCTTATAATGACCGGACGCAGTTTCTCTGAAACTTTTACGAGCGCCGCGGTTACTTTTCATTTTTGGCATTTGGTTTCCTTATTTTGTTTTTTTGGTTTTTCCCTTAAAGGGAACGACAATTAAGTTCATGTATCGCCCTTCCATCTTGATAGGGCTTTCAACTTTTGCTATATCCGTTATTCTTTCAACAAAGCGGTTGAGAAGGTCTTCACCGAGTTTGGTATAAGCCATTTCTCTTCCTTTAAACATTACTACCGCTTTTACTTTATCGCCGTCCTGCAAAAAATTAATTGCATGCTTTGTCTTGAATTCAAAATCATGAACATCTGTGTTCGGATGAAAACGAATTTCTTTTAAAACGGAAACGACTTGATTTTTCTTTTGCGTTTTTTCCCGTTTCTGCTGCTCGTATTTAAATTTTCCGAAATCAATAATTTTACAAACCGGCGGATCTGCTTTAGGAGCTATTTCTACTAAATCCAACTCCCGTTCCGTTGCTAAACGGATTGCATCTTTAATTAAAAAAACGCCGAGTTGCGCGCCGTCTTGATCGATTACTCTAACTTTTTGGGTCTTGATCTCTTCATTAATACGAATTTCTTCTGCTTGAGCGATAAAGAACCTCCTTATTTGTTATTAAATATTTTATTTTTTATTTCTTCTTCAAGTTGAGCAAGAAAATTTTCTAATTGAAAAGTTCCTAAGTCTCCTTGTTTATGTTTTCTAACAGAAATTACTTTTTGCTGTTCCTCTTTTTCGCCAACAATGATCATGTATGGGACTTTCTGAGTTTCCCAATCACGAATTTTATAACCGATTTTTTCGCTTCGTTCGTCAAGTTCGGCTCTAATTCCCCGTTCTTTGAGAACTTTTGTAATTTCACTAGCGTAATGTACGTAATTTTGGGATATCGGAACAACTACTGTTTGATATGGCGCCAACCAAAGTGGAAAATCTCCGGCAAAATGTTCGATCAGAACTCCGATAAATCTTTCCAAAGAACCGAATGGAGCGCGGTGAATAACCACAGGTCTGTGTTTCTGTCCATCACTTCCTATATATTCCAATTGAAATCTTTCAGGCATAACATAATCAATTTGAACCGTTCCCAATTGCCATTTTCTACCAAGTGCGTCTTTCACCATAAAATCAATTTTAGGTCCGTAGAAAGCGGCTTCACCTTCGGCAACAAAATAATCAAGTTTCATGATGTCTGCGGCTTCTTTAATTTCCTGCTGAGCTTTTTCCCAGAGCGCGATATCGCCGCCGTATTTTTCGACATTAGAATCTCTGAACGACAACTGAGTTGTAAAATCCTTAAATCCCATCGTTGTAAAAACTGCCTGGATCAATTCAATAACATTACAAACTTCTTCTTTCAACTGGTCGGGGCGAACAAACATATGAGAATCATCAACAGCAAAACAGCGCACACGCGTTAAACCGTTTAATTCCCCAGATTGTTCGTAACGGTAAACTGTTCCAAATTCTGCAAGACGGATTGGCAGATCGCGGTAGCTTCTCGGCTTTACCGCATAAATTTGAAAATGATGAGGGCAGTTCATCGGCTTTAATAAATACTCTTCCTCACTGTCTTCAAATTTGATTGTGGGGAACTGGCTTTCCTTATAATAAGGATAATGCCCGCTAGTTTTATAAAGATTGATGTTTCCGATATGCGGAGTAACAACCGGCAGATAACCGCGCTTTGTTTGTTCTTCGCGTAAATATTTTTCCAAAGTTTCGCGAAGTACTGCACCTTTCGGGAGCCAAACCGGTAATCCGCTTCCTATTTTAGGACTTATAAAAAAGAGTTCTAACTCTCTTCCTAATTTTCTGTGGTCACGTTTTTTTGCTTCTTCTAAAAGAATGAGATGATCTTCGAGCATTTTTTTCTTCGGAAAAGAAATTCCATAAATTCTTTGCAGTTGTTTATTCTTTTCATTTCCGCGCCAGTATGAACCGGAAATATTAAGCAGTTTTACATTTTTTATTTTTCCGGCATTTGGCAAATGCGGTCCCGTGCAAAGATCGGTAAAGTTTCCTTCGTTGTATAAACTTATGGCTTCTGCTTCGCCATCAATCTCGCTGATAATTTCAAGTTTATATTGATCTCCCTTTTCGGTGAAGAAATTCAGCGCTTCCGCTTTTGATACTTCTTTTCTTTCAAAAATATTTTGTTGTTTTGAAAGTTCGAGCATTTTGTCTTCAATTTTTTTAAGATCGTCTTCGGTCAATTTTGAGTTGATATCAATATCGTAATAAAAACCATTCTCGATTGCGGGTCCAACGCCAAATTTAGCTTCGGGATAAATGGTCTGCACCGCATGCGCCATTAAATGAGAAGTTGAATGCCAATAAATTTCTTTCCCTTTGCTTTCTTCAAAAGTTAAAAATTTTACTGATGCATCCGATTCAAGTTTGGTATAAAGTTCTTTTACTTTACCGTTTATTTCAACAGCCAAAGTTTCGTCTGCCAATCTGTTTGAAATAGATTTTGCAACTTCAAAAGCGGTAATCCCTTTTGCAAATTCTTTCGAATTGCCGTCTAGGAAAGTAAGTGTAATGTTTTCCATAGTATTCTTTTTAGTAAAAAAAACGGAGACCTCTCCGGTAAATGTGGGCTCTATAGGATTCGAACCTATGACCTTCTGCACGTCAAGAAAATCTTATTATTTTTTAGTCTGTAAAAATATCATAAATTGCGTTTTATTCCAAATTTCTTAACGTTAATATATAGCTTATAAAATATGTTAACGCTCAATCACTCTTAAATTTATCTATTCTGTGGCAAAATGGGGCAATTATGCACCAAGTAAATATCCTACACCAAAAGAACCTATTATGATTAACCACTTAAGGACCTTATCCCAAAACGTTGGAGTTAAATTTTCAACCTCATCCATTAACAAGTTAATCGAATTCTCCTTTAAGGATATTACCGCGTCTCTATCCGTGCAAATCCTTTTTAATATCCCTATCTGTTCTTCTAAGCCCGGTACTTTTATATTGTTAAGAAAATTCAGATCAATAAACTTGCCGGTTATAAACTTTACTTCATCTTTTCCTACGTTTATATTGTTGCTGTCAATTGCTATCATCCCGCTTTTGCCGGGTCGGTACGCCTCATAATTGGCAATCACACTATCAACGTTCGTAGTGTTCTCAACCTCAACCTTTGCATCTTCCTTCTTTTTTTCTTCAACGTAAATATAGTTATCTATTGTAACAATGCTATCTTTTCTTGCTTTTGTCAAAGAATCAACTTTTGCAACTAACTTTTTATTTTCTTCCAACTGAGTTTCAATTTTTGCGTTTTTTTGATCGATCAGAAAATTTTTCTTGAAATTCAAATATCCGAGAATTCCAAGTCCTATCACTACTAAAACAAAACCTATCCATATTGCATTTTTCATAAAACTCCTTGTGAAATTTTTCTATTAAACTACACCTACAGCCGTCCATCCGCTTTCAGCTCCTACTGTTACCGAACCGTTTGTAATAGTAATTGCTCTTGTTTTTTGTTCAAGGGTTGCCCCGTTCCATCTTAGACCCACAACTATATTATACGATGCACTTGCCGTCCCAACCGGAGCCTTCCCGTCCAACTGTGTCTGTATGCTGCTCGTTGCATCTAAATAACTAAGAGCAACATTACTAATGGTTGAAGTAGTAACATACCCGCTTGCATCGGAAATTAAAACTTTATTAGCCGTTACTGCCGGTAAATCTGCAAGAGCTAATAATCTTGGCGTAAAACTTGTTCCGTCTCCTATCAAAACATATTTAGCTGTTGGGACAACATTGTTTACTTTTGTAATTTGTCCAGAAGAATTTAAAGCAAAGCATGTGTCTATTTCTAATCCATATATTGCACTAATTATATTTTGAGTACGAATCACTTTCCCACTTCCAGCCGTAATGTCAACATCTCCTCCTGTACTAAAAAACAAATTATCAACACCAATAACATATAGATCTCCGCCACTTGCATAGATATAACCAGCAGGAACACCAATTCCCCCAATGCCACCTGCGCCATAAATTTCTATTTCATTTAATCTATCATCTCCGTTTATTATAATTCTTTTCCCAGTCGGGGCAGTTTGAAATTTACTGCCAGTTATCACTCCTCCGTCTATTGTTGAGCCAAATATTACTGTTCCCTTTATTATCCCGTTCAGAACTTTCAACCCCGATGGAGACAACAATCCAAGAGAATCAGCATTGGTTACGGTATCACCTATCGCTAACGGTATAGCCGTTACAGTAGTAGAACATCCAATTAATTGAGTAGTACTTTTGCTTGTATATGAGAAGGCTTGTAACCCGGTTTCAATTTCTGCATAAGCTGTTCCGCTTGCTGCAAAACCATACGTATCATTTATTGTTATATCAACTGTCCCCGAAGTTGGGATAGTAACCGCAGTTGTTACTTCTGAAGATGGAGAAGTCTCAAGTCTCCCGCTTGTAACAATCGCCGAAAGCAATCTAATTGCAACGGATATAATTCCGGCTGTTAGTTTTCCTACATCAAGGTTAGCTATTACAGCGTTATCCAACGTCTTTGCAGCCCACGCTGTTCCGCCTAAACCCTCCCACTGTCCGATAATTATTTCAGAGGCATTTTTTTGAAACCATATATCCCCCGCAGCATTGGCGGTTGTCCCCGGTACTGTTAGAGAGTATGTTATTTTATTTTTTCCATTTGCCGTTGATTGTGCGGTATCGGCTAAACCTTTAGTTGTAGTGGCAATAAGATTTAGAAGTTTAGTCCTTTCATCATAATAATTTTTCCAAGCCGTATTCCAATCGGCTCTTGTTATGTCTGTGGTTGCCGTCATATCGGCAAATACGGTTAACGTTGTATTAAGGTAAGTATCAAGAGCAGCATAAGCGGCTGAATAATCAACATGGGGGATAGAGAAAGAATCTGCAAGCACTATAAGTGTTCCGGTTACGGGGATGCCTTCTACTACAATAACATCCCACATAGGTTTAACAATTAATTTTTCTACCGGCGTTATCTTGGCGTCTGAAGCAATATCGGCAAGTTTAGAGAGAGCAACGGCAGCATCTGCCCAAGCAAAATCAATTATCTTAACCATTCCAACAAAAGCTGACATTTTTTATTCCTAATTAGCTAAAACAATTTTTTGTATTACGCTTTGTTCTTTAAGTTCTCTCATTCTAAAACCAATCCAATATCCACACCACTTGAAAGCCGGGCTTCTTATCTCTGCCGAATTGATTGGAAACTCCCCGCAGTAATTCCATAAACTTCCGTTCCCGGGATAGAGGTTCGCCGGTAATGTCTCGGTATCGCTAACATACATATATACCACATATGACGTAATTAACTTTGCCTGTCCATATGTTAATGTTTTTACGCTATCATCGTATCCGCTTCTAACTTCTATTCCCGTACCGAAATACGTTTTAGGTTTATCCCTAAACTCCGTCCAACCAAGTTTAACAAATAGACTTTGTACCTCGCCCCCTACGGTTCCGTTTTTTATAACTGCATCATAAACACCGTAATATTCCTTTAAGTCTTCTAACCCATCAAAGGCAATATTATTAATATCTATCTTCGCCGGATTCCCTTCTGCGTCCGGGCTATACAATAAATTCCTACCTATAAATTGAATTCTAAAATCATAATAACAAGGCTTTTCATAAAGTTTAATTTCGTTTTTAAAAGTGTACGTGGTAACTCCATCAATCACCTGGACCTTGAAACTTCTAAATAATCTCAGTTTTTCAACTCTCTGCTCTTCGGTTATTCCTGTAGTATGTTCCATGTAAAAAACCGCCAACATTGCTATTTCACCGCTCTTTATATCAATGCCGCTTAGATCAATTTTTGCAGTTGTCATCTCGTATTGATTTACATCCACAGTCTTGTCCCCCTCGGTCGCGCTTTCACTTATGCCCACCGTTGGGAGTTGGTTAAAAAGTAATGTCGCTTCCTTTGGGTCGCCAATTGGGATTACTTCCCAATCACCTAATGGTGCAAATTTCGGTCTTGTATCGCTGCCATAAAACTTTACCTGGTAATTACCAAAAACAAAACCGGAAAGATTAAACACAAACTCGTAATAGCCATATTTATTTGTCGTGGTTCTTGCCGCTTCTAACCCGGTAATTTCGCAAATTAGAATAACTAAGCAAGCAAGATTTGGGGAACCGTTTGCGTAACTTTTGGTCCCGAAAATCTTAACCGTTGTATCCGCTATATTAAATTGTGTAATCATTTATACCGCCTCAACTGTCTTTCTCGTATCCCGGCTGTATGGTCGAGCGAAAACTGTAATTTGCCCGGAGAAACATCCTTTGTTTAACGCTCCGCTTGTTGCGGGGTCAAAAAAATCTATCGCCCAATTTCGGTCCCCAAATACTCCTAACAGCAATACATCGCAATCCATAGTAAATGGTGTATCGCCAGTGGTAATTATAATCGAATCATAACTCGCTTTATTTGCAATTTGATAAACCCTAAGCGTTAAGTTCTCGCCTCTTTTCACATCGCAATCAGTATCTACACGGACAATTTCATAATCGACTGTAGCCTTATTGCTCTGGAATGCTAATCTTCCCCTTTCACTTACTCCAATTGTAAACGCTCCATCCGCCGGTATATAACTCGCTCCGGTCAAATTTGTTAATTCAATAGATAGACTACTAAGTACGCTTGAAATAATAAAATCATGCACGGCGCCGTCTGTGCATACAACCGATAATATGCAGCCTTCTAATTCCGGTAAACTTGTAACAGACTGTGTGCCCGATGCCGGTGTAACTACAGTTGATAAAGTACCAATGCCAAGCGTATTGTTCCAACTCAATGATCCGCTAAATGTTCTGTGGTTAATATAAACGGAAGCTATAACTTGATCACCCGGCAAATTACCAGCGCTACCGCTAACAACACTCGTGGTTAATGGCGCTGATACTTGCTGACCGGCTATTAAAGGTCTTACGGCAATATTATAATTTGCGCTTATAGAGGTCGGGATATCTAAATACATGTGCCCGGCATATTTGCTGTTATAAATTGTTTTATGCTCTTGTTCAACATCTGTAAAACTTGCGCCGCTGTTCTTTGTTGTATAAACTATTTCAAATTGTTCTGCTTCGGTCCATCCCGAAACATCTACACGAAAACCATTCCTTGTCGCCACAGATCCAATAGCTCCTGCAGTTGGAATATCCGGATGTTTTACTAAAAAAGGTTTCGCATAGGCTTGACTTGCAGAATACTTGGTAAAACTTCCCGAACTCATTTCTACAAAACTATTAAATTCCCCTTTTGCTCCGGCTCGAACCTTAACAAGATATTTGCACCCAAGTTCAAGGTCTAATGCAATACTTTGTGCTGTTGGGCTGGAAGCATATTTCACAAATTTTTCATACATTCCATTATAATCATAAGCACTAGCATATTGCGGAACTGCAATAAAATCATACTCATCCGCGCCGTTATGAATTATTGCCGGATTTTCTGAAGTAACTACAACTCCGGTTCCGTCCCAATCTCCTCCACCAATTTCCTTAACAGTTAAAACAGTATTTCCGCTAGCCGTTGCTAAATTGGATTCGATGAGAAGATTTTTTGATAAAGAAGGAATGTAGATGAAATAATTTGCTAATTCATTCAGCGTAAAAGTTTTTCCGGTAAGAGTAAAAGTGTTCACTGCGCCTGTTCCAACTACATCATCATATCCCCATTTGAAATAAACCCTAAGTTTATTTGTAGAATAAGAATAGGCTTCATCACTTATTTTTGCTTTAATATTATCAACATCTTCAACATATTTTAATTTTATCCCGGTAATGTCAACAATCCTTATATTTTTAATCGGTTGGGGGATATCTTCCTCCAATTTCACATATCTCCCCCCCACCTGGAATGTGCTTGCCGGTGTTCCTAAAATTGTTGGTGCATTCAAAAATAATTTGAAAATGTTTGTTGATCTTGCATCGGTAATACTTGTTACTCCGCCCGCTTCTACTACAACGGTTGCAAGTTGATATTCCGTTGCCGTTGCTGCGCCGGTTGTTAATCTAAAAGCAAGAATGTCGTATTCATAAATAATGCTATCGGCTACACCTGGATCGGGGATTATCCAACCTCCAACTTTGAATTGAGATGTAGTAATATCTGTCCCTACGTACGCCGTTTCTAATGTTAATTCTGTGTTTGATTGCACTGATAGAATATTGTAAGCTACTCCGCTAACAATAATTTTTCTGTTCACTCCAAAAATTTCTGTAAACTTTGTCGATACCCCGTAAACGGTTGCACTCGCATTCGTTAAAGAAACAGTCCCTTCTTCGTAATTCGTAGTCGTATGGCTTGCTAAAAGTTTGTACGTTCCAGCACTATAAGCTGTTAAATCTATTTGTAATGGAGTTGTTAATGCTATTTTATGCGGATTCCCGTCAACCCCCTTTGCAATCCCTTTACCAACATTAACTTGTATTATCCATGTGCTTAGTTGTGTGACCAACCATTCCGTTCCATACGTGCTCGTATCGGTTTTGCTAACTAACAATCCATAAGTTTCTACAAGAGTATCTAATCCATAGTAATGGTTACGATTTATCAGTTCTTGGAATCGTAAATATTCAATATCGTTTAATTTTAAACCGGTTTTTATATTTGTTTTCATTAGTCCACCATTATTAATTCTGTGTCGATTGGTATTAGTTCTTCAATCTCATTTCTGTAAAAATTAAATATATCTTTATCATCCTGCCCCATCATTCCTTGGTCTTCATCCAAAATAGGGCTTGCGGTTTCATCCAATATTTTGGGGATGTATTCAGCAACAATTACTTTATTACTTCCTACAATTGAATTCGCTTCTGAAACAATAGTGCTGCCAACTATTATCCCGCTTTCATCAAATTTGTAAAACTGTATATCAAGATCAACCGCATTATTAATATTTAAGAGTTTACTCACATCATCTATAATTCCGTCTTCCGTTCCTCGTTTTAGATTAATCGGAAATCTATTTGCTAAATCAGTTCTAAGACTTGCTTCGCTTCGCTTTGTGTTAATAATTCCGTTCTCTTCACAATTCTTTATCAACCCTTTCCCGGTCCAATCCGCGTTCGGTAAACCTTCAATTTCTGTTAAAGCATAACTAATTGATGTTGCAATAGAAATATACAATCCGGTTAATATTTCGTTTATCCGCACAAACGTTGGAGTAAACTTTAAGATTTTGTCTTTTAGTTGATCTATTGTCATTGTGGCAATATCAGTTTTTGGTTTAAGTCTTTAATTACAATCGTTGTAGTGGTCGTATCGGTAATTTTTAAATATGTAAATCTCGGCACTTCGATTTCCGAACAAAGAATATCCGCCTGGTAATTGTTTACAAGCAATGATCTTAAATTCAATTTCTTAATCCCGGTTGTATCTAAAATTATATTGAGGATATCGTTATAAAGAATTGTAGCCGCAAAGTCTATTTTCGTTTCAATGTAATTTGCTATTCCGGCTGCGGCTGAACTAAATACCGTGTCTTGGCTTGTTGTCCCATCGCCTTCATAATCAAATACAACGCTAATTGATTTTATAGATACGTTCAAACATCTTACATTGTTACAAGCTCTTTGGCTATCATAAACACTCGCTGCAATTGCAAGTAATTCTGTACTTGTATATTGTGCAAATGAATTTTTAAGTAAATACAATTTTACTCCCATATTCGCCGGATCTGATTTTACCTTCACTTTGTTAATGCTACTCTCAGCCGTTTTTGCCAAAGCCGAATAAAAATCTCTCGTCCCTTGATTAAGCGTTTTTATATAATTTCTTATTCTTTCTCTAAATACTTCATCACTTTCAGCATCTTCTCCACCAACTGAAGGTACTAAATTTGTTACCGTTACCCCGCTTATTGGAGTTACAAATTGGATTAATTCTTTAACACCAACGCGGGTTTTCTTTCCTGTGTTTACGCTTTCGGCTAAGACAGCATTGCCTATACTGTTTGAAATAACATCCCCGGCTAAAATGTTATTTTCACCTAAAATAATTTGTGAAAGAGTTGTGCATTGCTCGCCGCTAACTACACTTTTTACCGCGGTGCCAGAAACTATAACTGTGCCTGTTGGTCCATTAAAGAGTAGGATATTACTGCTTTTTGTTGCAATTCCGCGCGTTAATCCTCTTTTTGTGCCAAAAGTATCGAGATCACTTGATTTCGAAGTATCGAGAAATATTTTTCGCTTCTGCTGCAACAGATCGTTCCATAACTCAAACAAAACATTTTTTACAGCGGATAAAATTCCTCTCACAACGGATTCTTGCCCTAAATAAGTTACCTTACTTTGTTCTGTAATAAAATCACCGCTTAAATCTTTTAATATCTCGTTGGGGGTTTTCATTATTCAACTAATCCTTTTTCAAGTTTCATCGGGCGAACTTCTGCTTTGCAGCTATCAACATATTGTTGATAAACTACTCGTACCGGATCAGTTTTTATTAGTTTCAATAATCCAATTTCTTTTGGTATGGAATATTTCTCCGCAACCTTTTTATCTATGATCTCGTTATAATCTTTCATTAACCGGCAGTTGTCAAGTGTTGGCTTTGCCTCTGCAAAGGTTATTTCAACCGCTTCTATTTCTGCTGGTTGTTTTGCTAATAATCCTTCTACATCTGCACTTTCTACACCAAGAAATTCAACCCCATCTATCTCATCGTAATGGACTATCTTATCTTCTTGGTTTGTGCTGTTAAAGCTTAGCGTTGTGTGTTCTGTTACTACTTTTTTAGCCTTGAAATATCGCATGATATACCTCTTTCTTATTATTCTTAATTAACCATATTTTTACAAACCAAATAAACGGATTTGCAATTTTTGTTATTTGCTCTACTACATATTTTAATGAGTTTGTTCGTTTCGAATGTGCCAAATAAGAAGCAATTCTATTTATATCCGGGTTCTTTTTTAGCACTCGTTTAACTTTATACAATGATCGTTTTCGTATCAATCTATTGTTAAACCATGTTCTATAACCAACAAAATCAACTCCATCGGCAATCAAACCAATTTGAGTTTTTTCATTTGTTACTAATTTTAGTTTTACAAGTAATTGTTTTAAGCTCGCGAGAACTCGATGCAAAAATGCTTTACTTTTCGAAAGGATTATGAAGTCATCCATATAGCGAACATAATGCACACATTTTAATGCTCTTTTTAACAAATGATCTATCGGATTAAGCGCAAGATTGGCAAATAGCTGTGATGTTACATTTCCCAAAGGCAACCCTTTGCCCGTCCCATCTTTATAAAACTTTTTTAGCAGCTCAAGTGTGGGTTTGCACTTTATTATTCTGCTTAATTGATATTCTAAAACTTTGTGGTTAATGGTGTAGAAAAATTTCTTGATATCAACTTTTAAGTAATATCCTTCATTTTTATAATTAACCAAATATCTTTTTAATAGATCACTTGCCCCATGTGTTCCGCGTCCCTTAATACATGCATAGGTATGATCAATAAATTTATTTTCAACCGTTTCTCTAATTGAATTTAAAACCGCATGCTGTACAATTCTATCCTCAAATTGCGGAGCTTGTATCAAACGCCGCTTCGGATCGGTAATATAGAAATCCCGTGTCGGCTTAACTTTATAAGTGCCGTCTTCAAGTGATATTAATATTCTGTTTAAGTTGCTCACTAAATTGCTTTCAAATTCAATTATTGAATGATAATAGCTTTTGCTTTTCTTCACTTCAAAAAATGCTTTGTGCAACGCTTCATAATTGCACCAACTCGTTTTCAAATTTCCTATTCGCTTCATTTTATTTCTTATAAGTTCCTAAATAATCAGAATTTCGCACTTACTACTTTAATTATTATTCAGTTGCATTTTTGCCAACTGTGGACAAGGAAAACGCTCCCTTTGATAGATTGCATCTGCTACGCCTTAACGTAATAGCTTTCAATATAATTATCAGAGTCACGCGCGCCCCGAAACATTTCTATTTGAATTAGTTCGATTGTTATTCAAATTGACATTCCAAACTCCGGCATTCGTTGAATTATTCCAATTGCCGCCGAGAATAGGGCACATTATTAAGCATTTCCCTTCTGTTCATCGTTTCCAAATTCTTTCTTTATCCATGCTCCTATCATCTTGCCAACTTCGTCTATGTGTGTTTGAGAAACTCTATGCTTTTGCAGATCAATGTATTTTAGTTCTGCCGCAAGATTTACAAATTGCCTAAGCAATTCGTGTTTTATGTTCAACTCAGAAAACGTAGTTTTCTTGTAAAACTTTTTGTTGATCGTTATGGCGGATTCAAATATTTCATATCCGGTCTCCCTTATTTTATTTGCCAATAAATATTTTTCATGTTTCGGAAATTGCTTCAGCATGATGTTGTTGTAAACAATCATGTCTCTAATCTTTTTTACTATTAAATGATATTCTGCCATTTCCGTTTCTTTCTTCTTAATTATCGCTCACTATCGTTCGCTGTGCATTAAACATAAAGGCACGCGCGCCCCGAAACACTCCTATATGAACTAGTACGAATGAGATTCAAATAGACAGACCAAACTCCGGCACCCGCTGAATCATTCCAATAGCCGCCGAGAATAGGGCACATTTCATTGATTAAATATTGGTAAAAATAATCCAAGCCAAATAAATTTGTTCCACCCGCGCTCATACCGCTTACATCCGGTAGTGCTAGACCACCTAACTTGTAACTATTGTTTGTGCGAGAGATATTAAATGGTAAAACTTGGTTTGTGCTATTCCCAAATAATTGCCCAAAACCTCCGCCGTTGGCGAAGTTAGGGATTACTTCTTCCATTAACGCAGCAACACCGGTTGCCCCAAAATGGTCTGTCGCGCCGGTGTTTGAACCAGTCACATCTTTAATAGATACACTTTCTTTAATTGCATAAAATTTGCCTTTAGTTAAAGTACCGGCAGTGTCGGTAATAGATGCTTCGGTGCTTTGTATGCGTATTGTTGTTGTAGACGGCACATCATACACCTTCCACATCTTGTCGGTTAAAGAAGCTTGTAGGGACGTTAACATCACCCAATTATTTGCGACCAATCCATGCACCGCCGTTGTCTGTATTGTTACATAAGTACCATCACCGGTTACATTATCAATCGTTAAAGCAGAAACAATTGCTGTTAATCCTTGGCAAATCTGCCATTGGTCACCTTGCAAATCTGCAACTCCGCAATTTTGCCCGTTGTGGGTAGTTTTTGCAAATAATGTTCCGCTTCCGTTTTTACGTGCTTCGTTTCGCGCCGCCCAATATCCGTCATCACAAGCGGCAAATGTGCAAGTTGCATCGTCAATGTCTGCACCGTAATTGTTATTCCCTTTCGGGTAATTCTTATTAGTTAAATACCAAGCGCAATTAGTGGTTGATGTAGCTGCTTGTCCATGTGCAATATTCAAATATTTTATTGCTGACCAAATAAACATGGAGCTATTAGCAAAATCATTTCCGCGACTTTTTGCCGCCGCCCAAGCACCGCCATAATTTTCAGCCGGTGTTTGGGAATTAGAAATACAATCAGCAAAAGAACCAGCATACAAATTGCTTGCATCTCTATTTGCATCAGCTGAACTTGTTATGGGATTACCATTCTTGATAGACGAGGCTATGCCCGCGCTACCGTTAACAAAAGCCGTTAAGCTCCATTTGTACTTATCAATAAAGAAGCCATCTTTAATTACTCCGCCGTCAATGAAAGCGCGGTGTAGAGCATATCCGGCTGCATTAGCGGCTGTTTCGTTCTCGTAATCATAAACGCTGGCAATAAGCACTTTGTTAATATTCGTTGAACCGTCATGCAAGACTTTGTAATAAAATTTCGGCACCCAAACCATTATACTGCCGTCACTGTATTGGTAGTTTCCGTATTGGTCGTGACCAATAACGTCATAACCAACAAGAGGAAGCATCCCTGCGGGCAAAGTATTCGGACAAATACCAACACCAAAACCGGTGGTTCCGGCAATGCCAATGTAATTCAATGTTTTCCCTAAAAAATTTGCTCGTTTTATTTTTTTTGTAACGCCTGCGCTTACCGTTATCAATAGGTCGTCATCGGTAGGGGTTACTAATTCTGTATATTCACTTATCTTAGGCATTTCTAATCTCCTTGTATATGATTTCCGTTCTCATCCCGGATGAATTTTTTAGTTTCATCGAGGAGATATTTTTTTAAATATTGTTTTAGTCTGTTTATTAGCAATAAGATTTTCATTGTTAATACACTGTTATTCTTGTGTGTTAAATGTTACGGCTTTTATCGTCTTTCCGTCTAAAGATGCACTTGCAACAAATTGTAAATAAGTTGCTCCGGCAAAATTTTGCAGATCAAGAAAAATATACCTATTGCTTCCTATTTGTATTACCACCGCATCGCCGTCCTGATCGTAAACTTGTTTAAGATCGGTTGTTGAGTTCCCGGCTTTTACGGTTAAACTCTTTCCGTCATAATCAGTATCAACCGGTATAACTAATGCCGTTAGAATATGTTTTGCTAAATATATTGCCGGACTGTCTGTACCGACAAAAGTTAAATCTGTGTATTCTTTCGTATTCATTATTTTATTTCCAATATTTGGTTATTAATTGTTCTCACTGCCGCAGTTATTATTAAAGCATTTCCGGCTTTTTCAATCTCTAAGCTTTCAACATCACTTATGCGTAAATCATTTTCAAGTTGATCAACTATTTTTAGCATTAACATTCCGTTCATTAAATCCGCCGGTATCTCACTTCCCGCAAGCTCTATCCCAAAATTTGGTTCCAACGGATAATCGCCCGCCTTCGTATAAATTCTGTTCTGCACTCCCTGGCTAACGGTTTCTTCATTCGTTAATATTTTCAGATCTCCAACACCGTTTTCGACAAGTTCATTTGGTAAATCCGTTCCTAAAATTTCCGTTCCTATTTGGCTTCCATAAACTGCAATCTGCTCATAAATCTTGTTCAGACCTTTGCTGCTCTCAACTTCAACTACTAACTGCATACCGGCGATTATTTCACTGCTTAAAACATTGTTCTTCTGTAGTATTTGCTCTTCGGTAATGTTGTATTTCTTTGCAATGCTCATCAAAGAATCATAACCTGTAACATTGTGTATAATTTCAATCGATCTATTAGTTTTCCCCTCAAACATCATCGAAAATTCTTCTTCACTCACTTTCAAAAATTTATGAGCTGACAATAATCTTTTAACCCTTTGTTGGAGAATGTTTAAATTTAATAACACCTCAGCGTAATTAATTGTGTCGAATTCATCTGTTACATTTGCCTCAACATTGCCAATAAGATAACTTACTACCATCAAGGAGGTTTCAAGATCACTTTTGTATTGGTTGTAAGTCATTAGAATATTCCCCCTTCCGGTCTTGTAGTAACAAATTTCCCTACATCTTTAATTGCGTTTGTTATGGTATCAGCAACAAAGCTTAATCCTTGCTGAGGTAAAGTTGAAAGCTGCTTCATGGTTCCCATACCCTGGTAAACATTCTGCACCGTCTCATTACTATTCACGTAATCAAGTGCATCGGCAATAAGTCCGTCTTCCCCGAAAACTTCATTCAGCGCCGTAAGCAAAGGGTCTTTCGAATTTGTTTTTACAAGTTTACCGATAATATCAAATTCAAAAGAATATTTTATTAAGTCCGAATTTTCTCTAGCGTTTCCGCGAGTATTCCACGTAGAAACATTTATATTCCCAAACTTGCCGAATTCAAATCCATAAAAATTTACTACATAAATAAACCGTTCGCCGTCTCCGGCGTTAGGTAAACTTGCTGTTTTACTTCTTCTGATAATTTCTTTCTCGAACTGTTTTAACCTGTTGTATCCGCTCATCATACCCCGGTCTTTTACCCCAAACGTACCATTAAAACTCAATCGTTCCGGTGCAAAATCATATTTATTTATAAATACTTCGCTATCGGTTTGCGTCATTGCGTCTCTTGCCCTTAACCTAAAATCATACTGTTCCGGGAAAGTTTGCAAATAAATAGTATCTACACTCTCAGCTACATAGTTTTCATCCACGTAATCATCTATCTTGATCCTCAAAAGTTCAAAAACGATATAGGGCATTTGTGGTATGTTGAAATAGAGTTTCATTGGCAATAATACTTAGGGTAAATACTTTGTTTAATACGTTCGTTATTTAAGTATTCTCTCTCTCTCCGAAGGGTTGAAATTTGAATTTTCACGTAATCGCCCCGCCGGTTGCAGCTCCCGCCGTTATTGGTCCTCCGGTTACCGGAGTTGCTATCCCGGTCACTGTCCCCGGGGCAAATGCCACCGTGCCGCTTCTTACAAACGTTTCCATTGCGGTAGCCATTGCCGTTGCCAAAGCTTTTGCCATGGCTTTTGCTTTTTCAGTACCTTCGGCTGAAGGGATGTTCGCAGTTAATGCTGCCTCTAATGCTGTTTGTAGTGCCATTGTCGCTAATGCCATTTCAACTATTCTCCTTTAACAATTTTTCCGCGTCTTGTTTTACTTTTAAAAAGTCAGCCATATTAACCGGTGGACCTACGGTAGCGCCGGTGTTTGTTGGTTGTGTCATTGCTAGTATTGCTTGCACTAAATCAGTTAATATTTTTTTAAGAGTTAATGTGCCCGTTGAATCTCTCCCTTTTACATCAATACATTCCCCTTTAACGATCATTCCTTTTTTGTTCAGTTCCACCAAATTCTTATTCTGATCGGTAATAGTCACTCCATCCTTGCTCATGGTAATTACGTTTTGGTGCTTATCCTCAAATATGGTTTTTTCTGCGTCCTTGGTGTTATCCATAAATATTTTACTTATCAATTCCCCTTTGTCGTCAACCTGTTTAAGCAAACATTTTCCGTTCAACTCAAACTTAAAATTTCCGTTCCCTTCGCCGTCACCGGTTATTTTTACCGCTACATTCCCGTTTTTGTCCTTTCCCTTCAGATAAAAATAATAATTACCGGCACCGTCATCATTTATCACCAAATAGCGTTTCTTGTTATTTCTTACCCCAATTCGCTTTCTTATCGCGTCAATATCATCCGTTCCCATCCTCAACTGTTTATCTACATGCGAAAGTTTTATGTTATAAATGGAAGATATTATTACAATATCATCGGGGTTCCCGTTTATATAACTGTAAAGCAACATATCACCCGATTCTTCAATAGCGCCGTTCCCATCTATGATCTCCGGCTTCGGTAAAATCAAATCGCCGTCTTCGCTGTTAAATTCTTTGGAAGAAAAACTAATCTTCAGTAAATCATGCAGCACTCCGTTTTGATCACGGAAAAAAGTATTCATCTGCTTCCGGTCAAAAATTAATTTACCGAGAAAAAATACTTTCTCTTTTGCTACAATATTTTCATTTTTCTTTTTCATGCTATGTTAAATAATCCGTTAATGTCTTTCTCATAATTATCTCTATTCTCTGAAGTATCTATCGGCGTTGTGGCTGTTGTTTTCCCTTCCAAATTGTTTTTCTTGTAAATAGTATCTGCGGCCGCTTCTAAAGCCTTAATATGTTTTTCAATTACTCCCTTTGCTTGCCCGCGCGTCAGTTGCATTGTTGAATGCCATTCAGCGCCGTAAGTCCAACTTTGAGCAACGTTCTTTATATAGTATTCAACTCCGGTAAATTTTTGGGTTTTATTTTCCATATCATCATAAGGATACCAATACTCTTTGTCCTGGTAGAAAAGTTTTCTTCCTATTCTGTATCCACTATTCCCCAATGCCGTAAGTGTCCCCTTATCGAAAAGTTCATTACAAACATTCCATTCAAAAACCTTATCTCGCTTGTTTAACAACCATTCAAACTCTTTTCCCTTTTCTTCTTCCGTTGGTGTTTCGCCGTTTTCTAATTTTTTCTTTATCTCATCGGTCAGTTCGCGTATGTTCAAATTTGTTGAGTTTACTGCAATTTCCCTCAATCCATATTCTTTTATGCTCGCTAAGTTTATGATCGGAAACATTACTCCAAGTTTCCCTAATGCTAATTCCTGGTTTGCTATTAAGCTGCTTGTATATGTGGTTGAAAAGAAATTCTTCAGCTCAAAATCATCCGTACCTAATTCCTCACGGATTCTGTATTCCGATTTAAAAACAACCGTGTCAAGATCATTCCAAATTTTCCAGCCGTTTTTCTTGCTATCACTGTAAGAGTAAGGTTTTGTTCTTATCGTCATCTGGTTGTACGCCTCTCCGTTTTTCCCCTTTACCGTATCGAAAAACAATTCATAAAAATAATTATCTAAAAATTTTCGTAGGTACTCGTACACCGTTCCAAAAAATACCGAACTTGAAGGATCGAACATTATTTCGTTATTCAACATTTCGAAATTAAAAATAGGTACTCCGTCCGCGTCTGTAACATTACCGTCAAGTATTTCTTTTACCGTTTTCTGCAATGGACTGTTTATGATATTCGTACCTGGCATGTTTTCCAACACCCATTTTATACCGTTTATCGGCGGTTTGTTAAAGGGGTAATCCTCTGCATCAATATTCGCTCCCCTTAAGTATGTCCAAAACTTTAATCTTTCCTTTCCAAGTCTCGGTTCTAAATATTCTTTGTCCGCGCTTAACACGGGTGAGTTTGGAATAGAATCTTTTATCAACAACTTTGGAAGAAGAAGGCTGCAATTAATATTTACTGTTCTGCCAACACTGCTTCCGTCCGAAACTTTGCCTTCATAAATCCGGTCCACCATCCCGAGAAAATCCGGTTTATCGGTTCGTCCATCAATTTTAATAGTGATGATACTCCCTACTGCAACTTTTACTTTCATCAAATTATAAAATTGATTATGACCAATGTTCAATCCAGCCGGAGCTATTGCTGAGGTGAATGTTAACCTTGCCGTCGCAAGAATTCCGTCAACATCATTAAAAGTATTAATTGAGTATGCATACCTACTCGCGTCAAATTGTAAGTCCGCAAGATTTTTTGCATGGTTCCGGTAAACAATTACCTCCGGAATAACTTTCCGCTGCTTCGGTTGTTTTATCTCAATTATTCTCCCCATGTTTAAGCTCTATCTTCAATAAAATCAGTTTGCTGTCCGTAAACATCTTTGTCCGCGCTCTTAACTTCAACCCTTACACCGCCTTGCCGAAGGGACGCAATCTCTATTTTATCCCCCAAAGTATCGAACCGGTTAATAAGAACATCAATAGTTCTATTTAGCGTTTCTAATCCTTCTAATCTTGCGGTTAATTCTTTTGTCTCCGGTGTTTGTCTTTGCGGTTCACCATAAAGGGAAGATTGAGGTTCCAGCTTCATCGATTGCTTTATCTCATTTAGCATCTCCATTAAATTCTTTGCCTTCTCCTTGCCGGGAAGTTCCGATGGCTGATCTATGTATTTTAACACATCTATTATTGCTTCATTCGGTTCCCCCTCTTTTTGTTTTTTTAATTCCTTTATTGCATCTCTATCTTCTTTAAACCCATGTCCTTTATCTGCTTTGTTTTTTTCATCAGAAAACCTTGAATCTTTCATTTCATCCGGTAATGATCCGGCTTGTTGAACTCTTCGCTCTATTTCTTTGTATCCTTGTTCTTCAAGTATTTCACGTCTTTTCTCAATACTAAGTTTGTTCGGGTCTTTTATCCCCGCCCGTTCATAAGCCTCTTCTTTTTGCTCGTTAAGAAAATCTTTGATCTTAACCGGATTCTTTTCAATCCCGCTCGTTATCATCCATGCATACTGTGCATCAATCCCTTTCCGCACCGTTTCAATCATATCTTTTTGGACATCGGCGTTCTTACCCATATCTACCCAAAACCCCGCCTGCGCTTTTTGCCCGTCAAAAATTGTCTGCTTAAATGCTTCTGCGGATGCAAGATTCTTTTCCCTAATTAACACCTGTTGCGCTTCCTCTGCACTTCTAAAACTGTTTGCCTGTTTCAGCGTTTCAAGAAATTCTTTTCCTCCCTCACCTATTGCCTTTCCTTCGCTTTCTACCATTTTATAGAATTCTTCTAACTTTACCGTCTTCGATTCCATCTCATATTTTTGTTCCCCCTTCTCATCTTTTTCGCCCTTTATCGCTATTCTTTTCCCATTCTTATCAAGTTTATATTCATCATACTGCGCCTCACCTTTTTCTCCAAACAAACCAACAAATTTATCGTAAATTGGTTTAGCCATAGTCCTTCCCGGATCAATCCCCTCCATTATTGCCTGCGCTCCTTTATCTGTGTAACCGCCTTCTCGCCTGTATTCTTCTATTGCCGATCTAAAGTTTCTTGGGTTCATTATCCCTTCTCGTCTTCGGGACAAATATCCATCGTCTCCAAACATCCCGTTTTCTCCCCAAGCTCTCATTAACACCGATTCTTGCGCCAAGTTTTGCGGGTTCCCAAATCTCTCAAACGCGCTTGATGTTTCCGCCCCTAAATCTCCCGCTCTTCCGTAGGGAGAAGCGTTCCCCATTAACATTCTCGGCAAATCCACCGCAAACCTAATCGCCTCGTGCGTATCAATTCCAGCTTTAAGTTGCTTCATTGATACATCACGAATATCCTTCAGTATGTCAACTACTCTCTCCTTATCAACGTCGGTTCCAAACAACTGTTGCGATTTCTTCTCCACTTCCGAAAATTCACCGTAACTAAGTTTGTTCCCCGTCAACCGTTCCATTTCTCCAAACTGATACATCTGCCTTGGATCAAGTCCGCTTTTACGTGCAAATAAAGTTTGTTCCTTAAACAAATCTTCATCCATCTTTCCGTATTGTTCGGCAAAACTTTTCTGTAACTCCAAAGTCTCGTCCGGTGAATAACCAAGCACACTTCCGCCAATACCTTCTTTCCCAAATCTTTGTCCTGCCTTAAACTTGCTGATATCATAAGCCATAGAAGATTGAACTAATCTTGATGCCTCTGCATAAGCCTCTGATCTGTATTTAATATCCGCCTCTAACTTTGCCCTGCTCTCGGTATTTTCTATTTCCGCAAATTGTCCTCCTATCATTCCGCCGAACATAGAACCGCCCGCAGCCATCGCCGCAATTGGTATCGCTCCCGCGCCTCCGGTAACCGTGGTTAATGCTATAGCCGCAACAGCGCCAACAAGCTTGCCTATAAGTTCACTTTCTCTTGTCCGTTCAGTTGTTTCCTTAAAAACCTTCGCTTCTTCTCCGGCTGCATAACTTCCCATTGGAGAGGTTAAGTTAAATGATGTAAGTTCTTTCGCGCTTATTCTTGCTTCACTTAATGTCCAATTCATAGCCGTCTGCGTTGCGTTTCCCATCAAAGCCAAATAACCTCCTTGCTGTAGCATTGTATAGATGCCTTTTCCCGCCTCGCCCCCTTCTTTCATCTGCCCAACCATTTCTTTCAACTTCGGGTTCAACTCGTCTAACCCGGAGGATGCGTCTTTTATTCCGCTTACAAGAGCTTCCTTCATAAACTCTTTTTTCATGTCCAAAGATTTTATTTCGTCAAGCAAAACTAAACGCTGTTCATCGTATTGTTTAGATATGCTTTCCTTTTTCGTTTTTGTCTCTTCTTCTATGCTTTCCTGCTTCGTTTTTATTTCTTCTTCTGTGAGAGGTTTATGCAATATGTCTCTTCTTTTCTTATCTTTGTCTAACTCGCTTAATTGCCAACCTTTATCTCTGTCTATATCGCTTAATTGCCGATCTTTATCATAGTCTAGGCTCTTCAGTTTTCTTCTTTTTTCTTTCGAGAAATCCATTTCATCAATAGCCGCCATTTGTTTTTTTTGAAAATCTTCTAATTCAGCTTGTTCTTGTAACATCTTTTTATGCACGCCAAACACATCGCGTCTTGTCAACGGCTGTTCACTCAGTTCTGAAGCTTTAATAGTAGTTGCAATTTCATTCCGTAAATCCCTTATTCTTTTCTCATAATCCTCAAGTCCTTCAAAGTCATTAGCAAGGGCATTTGCCTGCTGCATCGCCTTCGGAGACATTCCTTGCTGAAATATTGGATTTTGCGTAAGCTGTTGCATTGGTGCGGTAATACGCTGTGGGGTTTGTTCAAGTTGGGAGAAAAATTCATTGCTTCCCTCAATCATCGGTAAAATTTTTGCTCTTATGGAAAGAGCTAATTCGCTGTCATTATTCATAGATTTATAGAGATGATACTGAGTAAATACTTGGTTAAATACGACGCTTATTTAATCATTTACTTATTCTCCGAAGGGTTGAAATTTGAGGAAAGGTTTTAAAATGAAAAACCTCCGAAATTTTAAAAACTTCGGAGGTTTATTTTTATTTAATTGCGGGTTAGTTGGTGATTAAATGGAATTTGCAACTACAAATTCAAAGTCTTCTAAGTCTAACCATGCCAATAATAGTTTACCTCTATAGCCAATGGCAAATTCACCATTTTCGTTTATTTCTAGTATTTTACATTTTCCACTTAACATTTTCTTGCATTCATCTTCCTCAAAGTTATCTTCATAATTCTCTTTTAAGGAGTCTTTTAATTTTATCTTTTTTGTCAGAATATCTTTCGGTTTAAATATCATTTTTCACCGCCCGTGGCTTGTCATCTCCCTCTTTCAAATAATGCTTATTTAATTCTGCTTGTATCTCTAATGCAATCGCAATTAAAGATATTGATATAGCTGTGAATATCCCCGCCTCAAGATAAACAGCATCAATCAACATTAAAGTGAAGAATATTCTAATAAAACTGATGATTCTTTTGCTCATTTCTCTGCTCCTTTAAGCCTGTTATGGTTTATCCCCAAAATCCTTGGCATAAAAATTCCCCGTCTTTAGAAAAGGTTATCAGCGTAAATGAATCACCGTATCCGTCAAACTTTTCTGAGGTGGTTAAACCTTCTGGTAGATTGTCAAGTCCATATTCATTCAATCCGTTTGTGTTTTGGAACCGGATTGTTTTAACTTCTTGTTTTGATTTCTCGTCTATCCCCTCTTTAACAATGCACTGTACCCCAAAGGATAAATATAACTCAACAAATTTTTCTAAATCGGTTTTTTGTTCTTTGAGAGGATCTTCATCCGTAATTTCTCTTAAGCAATTAAGAAATGTCATCTTTTCTTCGTCGGTGTTTACGCTTATCTTGGCGTTTATACCTAAAGATTTTAATCGTTGGTTAAAAAGATCTGCTCTGAATTTTAGGAAATCCTCGAGTCCTTGATCTTTGCTTTCGTGGTTAATTTCCTTGTCCATTTGTTTTTCCTTTGAATAATTGTTTTAAATGACAATACAAACTTATAAAATGTTATTTTATAAAACAAGTCTTGTATTAACTTTTATATATGCACTATCTCAATATTTTTTAAAGCTTCCTTGAATGCCAAATTTGTTTTTTCATCATACCGTGGATCCAAGGCTCTATTCTTCGCCGTCTTTAAGATAAATGCGTCCGGATATTTTTCTTTAAAGCCCTTTATTTTAAGATCAAGGTAGTCGCTTAATATCTGAGAATCAGTAGCTGTTAGATACCGTTCATCGTTACTGCTGTATCCATAGTGGTCTTTCCAGAATTGCCTGAAAGTAGAACGATCTTCTATTTCCTTTGCGAAATCATCAGAGAGTAAACACTCATTTCCGTCAAGATTTATTAAGCCTCTAAGCCTGGTAACTTTTTTTTTACTTCATCTAATTTCTTGTCTAACTCTACAACAATTTTTCTTAGGTACTCTTCCTTCTGCGAATAGAAATCATATCCATAAGGCTTAATGCACATTACCTTTAAGAAGGCAAGCTGCTGTAAGTTTTTCTTTTCATTGATTACCGATAAGAGCTTTAAATAAAATTTCTGATCTTTTATCATTGCGTCAAAAACTTCATCCTTCTTTTCTTCCGCTTCTTTGCTCCCGGGTAACTTATCAAGTTTGTCATAGTATGCACTATACTCTCGACTTATCAAATTTTCCAGACTTAATAAATTCTCGATACCTCCAAGAAGTTCCGCCATCTCGTTGCGTATTTGTCTGCTTTCTATTGCTGTTGCTTCTGCAAAGAATTCAAAGGTCTTTTCATCTATCGTAAACGAAATCTTTTCTCTAATGCTGCTGTCCATTTTTGCCTCTAAAATTACTCCCACCCCTTGCTTTTACACAAAAGGCGGGAGGATATGGTGAATAATTAATTAAGATGCTTTCTTAGCCGGATATGCAACTCCATCTGCATGGATTTGCTTCCATTCAAGTCCGTTAAGACGGACTCGATAAACCAATGACATATTTTTCATGTACTGACTTTGCGCGTTCCAATTACCGCTTTGTCCGGCAATTTTTACACCTTCAAAGGCATCAATGATAGTTCCTGCCATAGCCGGATCTTCATGTTCTGCTATTTGTACAATTGCGCTCAGTTCACTAACAGCCCATTCTTTTAATCCTGAAGTAGTTGGCAATGAATCATTCAAGTGCATAAAGAAAAACGTCTGGATCGTTAATTGTCCGATCGGTTGTCTGCCGGTAACAATTTCCAAGGAATGGCGTTGTCCCCATTCCGCTAAATCGGTTTGTTGAAACTGTTCATTCCAATTCATTCCGGTTCCTCTTGCAACTAAATTATTTGAACCGTCTAAGACGGAAAGAACAAGTTGAGAACCCGACAATGCTTTGTAATAAAGCTCCGGGTTATCGACCGTCCCAACTTTAATTCGTGGTGATAATATTTCTCCGAATCCCATTTTTTTAATTCCTTATGTTTATGCGTCAACAATTACTTTTAATTTAAACCCGACAAAATCAACAGCATCAATAGGATTGATCTGCGGCTCGGTTATTACTGCATTACCTTCCTGGTATGCGTTTACAATCTTCCAATCAGAAATAAATCCATCATCCTGATATTTCTTTAATATTCTTCCGCCTTGTACCGATGCTACGCTTGGTCCATATCCATCAGCGCCTACACCAAGTTCCATTTCGTTCTTGTAGCCTTCGTAAACGTAGTCCACGATCTGCCGTTGCTGAATTAAATAGGTTTTCTTATCGTCTGTATTCCAAATAGTGGCTTGGTTCTGGTAGGTGTTAATTCCTTGAATGATGTAATACCCGTTCTTACCCGTACCGATTAACAATACACCGTTTGCAAGGTATCCGGCGGTATCAGTTTCTTTGTTAAACTCACCGAAAGTTTTTTCAACGCTTTGCGCGTCAACTGCATCATTTGTAAAGTTCCGTTTAACGGAATTTGCGCTTATCAATCCTCCGACAAAAGGAGCAAAACTTAAATAAGATGCTTTGCCATCCATACCCATTCCGGCAAGAATACAATCATCACTATTTAATACTTTTGCACGTGCTTTGGGGTGCGCGGCGTTATCTGCGGCAAGAAGAATGTCTCCCGTTGCACAACCAAGAATAAGCTGTATCGATTTATTTGCCGCCCTCTCAGTTACCGCAAGTGTTTTATAAACTGCATGTACTGAAGATGAGCTGCTTACAACGTTCACTAATCTTATTCTTTGTTTGGTGTAGTTGGTCAACTCTTCAAATAATTGCGGCGCTAAACCTGCAAGAAGATCAAAATCTCCGCCGCCGGTTTCTGTCGCTGCCGGAGAAGTTCCTTTTGTTGCACTTGTAATGTTCTGCAAATAAACTTTAGCTAAAGTTGTTGGTTTTATTCCCGCGTAAGTTTTTCTATCCGCAGTTAAAATATTCCCGGAGTTGATCCAGTTGATCACATCCGTAACTGTTGCGGTTGCGGTAAAGGTTGTTGTTGCTTGTTTGTCGGTATCTTCCACAAATAAACGCGCCCAAGCCGAAGTAGCAAAAGCCGCCGTTGGGTTTGCGCTAAGTTCTACCTGGTTGTTTACGGTATCAATACTAACAATAGTTACTGCATCCGGTGCGCTTGTAATTGCGTTGCTGTAAACTTTCACAGCCATACCAACTGCAAGTCCTTCAACATCTCCAAGAGTAATAAATGGGGATGAAGTGCTTGCGTTTGCTGTTAAAAACTTCGTCAACTTCGGCGGAATAATGGTTAGAGTTAACAAGCTGGTTGCGGTTGACATTGTTATCGAAATGTCATTCCCAGCCGCTCCGTAAAAATTATCTCGCGGATAAACATCAAAAGCGTTTACCGGTATTCCGGCGTTATCAAGTATTGTTGCGTTCGCTCTTGTTAAAGATGCTGCGTTAATGCAGTACACAACACCAGCGCCTCCTTTTTTCGCATACTCAAATGCGCGGGAAATATCACTTACTCCGTAATATTCCTTCACTGTGTTTAAGGATGAAAACGGTAGAATTACTTCGTACCCTTTCTTCCCCGTTGCATTATACGGCACACCCTTTTTCGCTCCCGCTACAATTAGCAGCGTATTAAAAACCGGTAATGCTGTACTGCCAAGATTTATAATCTCCACCGTTCCGTAAACTCCGGGCACGGTATAGGTTTTTCCTTCTAATGTCAATGGCATGGTCTTATTCTCCTAAATTAGTTGTTTTATTGAATTTCTTATATATTAACACTTTTATAAACCTCTTTCATTCGAAATACTTCTTTTGAATAATCTTTATTAAAAGTCCGTGAATCAATATCCTTCCCGGCTAAGATCGCTTTTTCTACGTTGCCTTCTCCGCAATTGTAAGCCGCGGTTATCGCACGGCTAAACCAATACTCTCCAAGTTTCTCTTCATGCTTTTTCAAATATTTCATTTTACCGGTTAAAACATCAACCGCTTTATTTGCGCTCGCCTGAATGTCTAACCATTTACCGGAATTAATAAACTCCGGAAACGATCTAATATCGATCTGCCAAAAACTAAATCCGTGGTAGATGCCGTTATTGAAATCACCTTTCATCAATTTAGTTATTGTGTCTAGATCATAACCTTTATTCACATACCTAATGATGAGAAAACCAGTTTCTCGAGCTGCGATTGCCCCAAGCCAATCTTCCGTAAATATTGATCCGGCAATAGCCTTTTTTATGTATGGACCTAAATCTCTTTTTATCCACGCCAGCAAATTAACTTCGGTTTTTATATGCTCGTCTTTTACTTCCTTAACGTTGGCAAAAGCAAAGCCCCATGTAATTTTACCTACCACTCCATCGTTAAGAAGTCCGTTTGCTGCCTGGTATTTCTTTGTCGCCGCGTTTAACTTATCACCAAATACGCCGTCAACTTCTTCAGCAAAATATCCCTTCTGCTTAAGAAGTTTCTGCCAAAGCTCTACCTCAGCGCCGGTTGACCAAAGCTTTAAAGTTTTGCTAAAATCTTTTCCCATTGCTCTACCGTATTTTCTGTTTTTGCTTTTGGATTAAGTGCCAAATAATGTTCTAAGCGGGTCTTCGCCCAACTTGGAAGACTTTTCAAATGAATAAAAGTATTGAGGTTTACCTCAATTTCTTCTTTACCTTCATACGCTTTCACTTGTTCTTCGGCCATACTAAAGTTTTCTTCATCGTTTATTTTTTTTGCCATTTTAAACCACCTTCATATCGGTTATATGTTCATTAATTTCTGCGTAATCTATTTTTGTTTTGTTCTCAATTAATAGTGTAAATATCATTGTTGTACCCACTACGTTAGCTCCGTGAAAGGAAGGATTATAATAATCCCCCTCAATAGTAACCTGGCAGTCGGTCGCACCTAATTTCTTTGCCATTATCTTTAAGAATGGTTTGCGCCCTCTGCATATCGAGGTCATTAAGTCTCTTCTGTCCGGTCCGCTTATAGTTATGTACGTTGCTCTAATTACATCAGCATCCATGTCGCCAAGTATAACAGCTTGCCCGTGCGCTGATAATATGTTGCCCCAATAGTTTTGATAGCTAGCTCCGTTTACCCGTTCAACCATAAACTGATCGTTTCTTGGCTCGCCCATGGTAAATTGTTTCACAACTTCAATATCTCTGCTTACTTGTATTTTCTTCCCGGTTGCGTTTTTCAATCCGTCCAACATCTTCCTTAATGTTTTCGCTACGATCTCTTTTCCGTCATGTATTTCTACAAGTACATCCGCGTTAGGTGTTGCGTTCGCTGAAATTGTTGCGGAATATTCGCCCGTGGTTTCGTCTCTAATTACAGCTTTGTAATAATAAACCAAACCGTTAATAACCTCATAAACGCCCATCCCTTCCTGACCGTTTTTAATCTTATCAAAAACATATAATCCGTTGTAAGTAAAGGCTGAAAGGTCGGCGATGTGAGAAAAGTATTCGTCTATCTCTAATTGCGTAACATCAGTTTGACTGCGTTGGAAAATGTAAACTTTATAATTTGTTGGCAATGTTGTAGGCAAAGTCCAAAAAATATTGAGTTCGCTTCCAAGCGGTGAAACAGTAACTTCTAATGATGCAAGTGGTGTAATCATGTTGATGTTATACTAAGAGATAATACTTTGTTAAATACAGCCGTTATTTAAGGAATGCGTTTCTCTCCGAAGGGTTGAAATTTGAAGATTGTTTAAAGTGGAAAACCCCTCTCCTTACAAAGGAGAGGGGTAGGGGTGAGGTCGAATTAAAGTGAGGTCGTTTTTACTTGGTCTCTTTTACAAAAGTGAATTTATCTATCTTCGTTGTCTCAAGTTCCCCGCTTTCAATTCTTTGGTACACACTGCGCCGTGTTTTAAGATTGGCTTTCTTCATGTACTCTTGAATTGAATACCACTTCCCCGCCGGTAATTTCCCCCGCTGGTGAATTAGTTCCAATACCTCAAAGTCTTTATGCACAAACTCCGCCGGAATTGTTTTTGCTATTTTTTCGTGTATGGTTGTCATTTTAATTTTTTCAGTTTTCTTGAATTATTAATCTCTCTAAGTGTTTTAAACCCTGTTCTTTTCTCCGCGCAATCTTCGCATAGATGCTCGCCTTCTTTGATCACCCATACGCCATCTTTGCTACCATCATTATGCCAATATCCTGCATAAGTTGTTTTTGCTTCTTTCTTACATTCAGTGCAAATCATTATTTTGTCCTTTTCTTTAGTGAAAAATAACTAATAATCAAATAACCCGTGAGGAAAATTTTCTGCATACTTTTTGTCAAAACCAAAACTTAAATCCATATTTACGGTTAACCGATGTACTGCTGTGTGTATTTGCGTTTCGTGTTTCTCGACACAATCAAAAGTATTCAAAATATATTTTTTCGCTTCTTCTCTCATTTCCGGCGAAACTCTCCGCTCGAAAAACAAATATTTTGTTCTTGGGAGGGCTTCTAAAATACCGTTAGGATTTACTTCATGTGCGTTTTTTTTGTACTCATACAAATCTTGGGAACTATCAAATTTCCCATCTTCATATTTCTCAAAATGATCTTCCAAAACACTTGTCGGTAAAAAATCATTATATTCAATACGAACAGAATTCCCGCCGGAATAGTTACTGCTGGTTACGGAAAACTTTATCTTGGGAAAAAGTTCTTTCAATTCTTTCTTTATTCTTTTTGAAACTAATGCGGCTTCGGTTTTCATTTTAGAACCCTCCCTCTAGATCAATATTATTTTCTCTACAATAAGCTGCAATTAATTTAATACTCAAATCAATTAGTTGTTTTCGGTGGTCCATGTTCCAAAGATCGTCCGGGTCAATACCGGTTATGGGTTGCATCGCTTCTAAAAGAACCCTATTTGCTTGTCGCTCTAAATTTTCAGCTACTAACAAAGGACAAAAATCATCACGCTCAACCTTTAATCCGTTTCTTTCTCTTTCCGCTTTGCACTCGTTCCAATAAGCGTTAAAGTCTTCATCACCCATTTGGTAGCTCTCTTTCGGATCTAAGATCACTCTTTCCTTTGCTTCATGTCCATGCTCTGTAAGCATTGCTACTTCTGCTTTGTTTGTAAATCGATGTTTTGCCAAGATTTCTTTTTCATAACCTTCAACTATCGGGCGAATAGTTAGCACTAATGCTTTCGCCGCAAGAACAGCTTTTGTTGCAGTTATCATTTCCGGTGTTGGGTTAAATTTAGGTTTGTTTTCGCTTTTCATTTGAGGTTCCTTTTTTGTTTTTCTTTCACTACAAATATACAAACGTTTGTATATTAAAGTCAAGTCTTTTTCAAAAAAAGTTTAAATTATTTTCACTTTTTTTTGCAAACCGTTTAAAATGAAAAATCCCGCTCTTTGCAGCGGGATTCCAGGAACTATTCAAAGGAGCTTTCTAAATCACGGGTATGATTTATATTGCAGTACAAACTTACTAATTCTTTAACTTTGGTTAAATGCCGAAATTGTGGTACTCAAATCTTTTTTCGCCGCTTCCCCCAACATCATCATAACCGGCTGTTCTATTTTTTCTTTCGTTTCCCTTAAAATAAACATTCCGCTTAATCCCGGGTGAATCCAACCTTGACTATTTTCAGACATAATTCTAAAAGTAAAATAAGCGCTTGAGTTCCTCATGTTCTCCGTCTGGTTGTGCGGTTTAAAAATAAACTTACCGAAATTAAACCTGTTCACATTGGGATTGGTTTGAAATCTCACCATATTTTCGTAGATAGAAGTTTTGTGCGGAGGAGATGTTACCTTAAACTTTTCACCGGTTGCTTTATCGCTAATCGTATATTCCTTTGGCTCCGCTCTAAGCAACGGTTGTCCAGTGTTCTTAATTTTGTCGCTCCACGAATACATTGTTCGCTGTACACGCTCAGGATTATTTCTTCTCATTAATTCTGCGTCCGCTTGGTCTCGCGCTCCCCTTATGCTTCCCTCGTTAAACATTTTTACAGCAACGGAATGCCGCAAGTTTTTTGCTCCGGTTCTCGTTTCATCCAAAGAATATTTCACTTTCCCCATTAGCACTTCGCGCTGGTAAACCGGCGCTTTATCATAAACTTCTTTAGGCATTGCCCTAAAACTTGTCGTTCCCGGTGTACCGTGTTGAAAAGGAATAACTAAATATTTTTTACCGTCTTTTCCTATCCTTACTTTTGGCGAAGTATCAAGCGCCTTCTTCATGTCAAAACTTTCAAAACCTTCTTCCAGGGCTTTTGCATGTGGGCTGGTGTGAATGATCTTATAATGAAGTCTATCGCTCTGATAAGGATATTTCGCCCCCGATACAATTCCGTTTGCATATCCCCCTTGCGAATGCTTAAACTTACTTGCCGCAACATTTAACCATGTCTGTGTTGCTAAATCTCCCGCCGCTTCAATCGCTTGCGGTAACTCAGCTTCTTTGCCTAATTGCTGTTCAATGTGGTTTATCAGCTCATAGACTTTGCTGTAATCAATATCATAAACAATTTGGTAATTCATGCTGTTTCTTTAAACTTAACTTATAAGTTAACTCTTATATTAAGTTTCTCGTCCTGTATTACTCAGGTTTCTTTTTATTGAATTCTTTCCCGAATGCTTTTATGGCTGGTTTTTTCTCTTTATTTTCTTCAGCAATATTTTTTCTCGGATTCACGACCTGTTCAACATCGCTTTCTTCTCCGTTCATGTTGCTAAACTTACTGCCAAATTGAAATTGATATTTCTGCTCACCTTCCGGTGTTAGATTCATATTCTCATCGATCAATCCGTGCATCTTCAGCATTCCCAAAGCAAAGAAATCTTGTTCCGGATCAATGTCCCGGTCTATCCCTTGCTCTTTAAAACCTAAAAGAAGTTTTAACTTTTCGCTTTCCGGTAATTGGGTTTCGTTTGTTTTGGGTGTGGGTTCGATTGCTTTCACTAATTTTCTCCTTTGGTATCTCAAATATAGTGATTTCCCCATTTGCTTCAAACCAAATTTCTTGAATTCATCGTGAATTCCCGGGTGCAATATTTTTTCTTGTCCGTCATTTTTTACATAAAATAGTTTTGCCCCTTCTCCCAACGGTGCGCTGTTATCATATACTCTAAAATTATCAAAACTATCCTTCAACTCAAAAAAAGCTTTGTGTGTAGGATAACCACCAAACAATTTCTTATACAGATCAGCGCCTATGCTTCTTCCGCCGCTTTCTCCTCTTGCTTTGTCGCGCTCAATTCCCTTTTCAATCGGGAGATGAATAAACTCAGCATTCGCCTGAAAAGTATCGCTGTTCACCATGTAAAGAAGATCGTTTAAATTTTCCGTCCCCTTCATGGTAACATCATAAATTACATCTTTCTTTTCGCGTATTGCTTCACGGACCAAATGCTTGGCAATATTCGAACTTTCCTCATGCAATTCCCAAGGCTTTTTATTTACCTCTTCTTGCGATATTCCTCTTTCCTCAGCAAGCATATATTTTATTTTGTCGGGATCTATCAAAACTTTGTTTTTATAAAACTCACCTCCAAGTGTGCTGCTCTTTCCGCTTCCCGGTAAACCACCCGTAACCCATAATTGTCCCAATCCTTCTCCGGCCAGGTTAAACAATTGTTTCTTAATTGTGTTAAACTCCGGCACCCCTTCAGCATTGATCTTTAAGCCCAAACTCATTTCTGTTTCTCTTAAAGGATTTGGTTTCTTCGCGCACTCTTCAAATGCCAAGGCATATTCACCGGTTGCAAACTGCAACTCCTTCGGCAAAGGATCGTTTTCCCCTTTGCTTATTTTTATCCTTGTAAAAAAGTTTTCTTTATCCTTCGGTTGGTCCAACTGATCAGCGTCTATTTCATACCCCTTCTTCTTTAAGTTGGAAATAACAGCTTTTGCCTTAGCAACGCTTTTCACTTCAAATGCTCCGATTAGTGCGCTGTATATCTCAGCCTTATCATCCCTTGTTGCGTTCCTCTTTATTTCCTTAAACAGTGTATCGGCTTTTTTAATGATGCGGTTCTTCACTCCAAACTCTAAACCTTCAGCGTCGGCGGCAATTTCCATATCACCAAAAAACCAATCCTTTTGCCCGTTCGCTGTTCTTGCATAACTGTCGGCTTTCTTTTGCCATTCGTTAAAATTCCGCATCTTCTCTAAGTTACGCGCATGTTTCGCGTTCTCTTCGGCTTTTTCCATTTCAACCGGCTTATTGGGAATTTTGCTTTTCTCAATTGTTGATATTAAAATATTCTTATCTGCAAACTTAAAACTTATCCCGTCTTCCTTCTGTACAACTGCCTGGTTCTTTGGTATCGATACGAGAGAATCAAATCCATTTGCCTCTTTTAAGAACAAAGAATAATTGCCTTCACTGTTTTCGTTCACAAGCTGTAACGCTCCCTCACCTAACAAGTTTCCTTCATTGTCCTGCAGTAACACACTATTACCAATTTTATCCTGCAACAATTCAAAAGCATTAGCCGGAGTAATTATCTTTCCGCCAGTTTGTTTTTCTTGCCCACTGCCAACTGCCGACTGCTGACCGTCCACTGCCGATTGCCCTTTGCCGACTAACTTCCAATGCGCTCCCTTTCCCGAGCTGTCCCTCGTTAATTTCAACGTGCCTCCGCGTCCCTCTTTCGTCTGCCCTTCCTTTTGATATGGCTGCGCTCCAAACATTGATATTTGTTTCCCAAAGGCTTTAAATAAATTTTTGAAGATGCTTTTATTTGATTCACTAACATTCTTTGGTAATAAATCTTTTATTTCTTCGTTAATCTCTTTTATTTTTTGTTGCAATTCATCTTCTCTTCTAAAACTTAATTGTTTCGTTTTTTGATATCCCCTCATATTTGTGCCAAAACCAATATTAGATACTTTCTTGTGATTTTTAAGTTTCTCGGAGTAAAGTTTTTCCCCAAGAACTTCTTTCCGTTTTTTTAACTTTGATAATTTTATTTCGTTTTCAGAATTATCTTTCTGATAAGCTGAATATCTAATTTCTCCTCCTCCAGTTATAGCGATAAATGGTCCTCCATCTTGATGTTTACCGATTTTAAATTCTTGATCCGGGTATTGTTTCTTAAACCAATCAGCAAATGGTTGATACGTCCCTTCAACTAAAATATTTTTTGTCTTTTCGCCGTAACTTTCTAAATCTTTTTTTAATGATGCAGTAAAAGGTAATTCACTTATAAGTGAAGTTTCCTTTTCCAACTCCGGATAATCCCTCAACACTTCCGGCGGTACGGGCTTGCCGTCAACTAAGGCTCGCTTTATAATTTCATAATGTGCAAGTTTCCCATAATGTTTTAATCTTTCCTGTGTTGGGCTTGCAAGAGTAAAATGATCATAAACAATTCCGGTTCTTCGGTCTGCAATTTCCACTTTAGTATTATCCGTTATCCATTTAGGATAACTTTCCGGTCCAAAAATTTCACGGTTTGTAATTTCATTTTGTATCATATCCGATAAAGTTCTCTCCCAAGGTTCTTTTTTAACCGGCTCTTCTTTCTTTTTCTTGATCGTAATTTTTGCCTTACTCCCATTTTTTACTTTCTCAAATTCTTCATCAGCGCCTTTTATCAATATGTTTGCAATTCTCTTTACTTCCATAACATCTTCAGTACTTATCTTTTCCCCTTTAACGTACTTTTCTACAAACTCATCCTGTATCCCATTCCCATAATTCCAAAGATCAAATGCAATTTGTTTTTCTGCCTGGTTCCCGGCGTTATTATAAATTTCTTGCGCTTTATTGCTCATCTTATCCACTTGAATAGATATCGGGCTATTCCTATACAACTCTGCAATTTTATCATCATCAATCTTTTTTTCTTTCCCCACTTTCCCGCCATACTGTTGAAGTGCTAATTTTTCTATTTGATCTACATGCAATTCGGCAATTGCCTTATCCCCTTCTTCTTTATCTTTTTTACGTTGTTCTCTATGCTCTGCTTTTTGCCTGTTGTAATAGTCATTAAGTTTTTTTCTATTTTGTACGTTGTCATCTCCTAACCCCAACTCTTTTTTAAGAAACTCGTTTGGGAATACATGGATTCTAACATTTGTTAAAAACTTATCGAAAGTCTTACTTGTTTGCGCGGTGTTTATAAGCTCTTGTGAGTAATCAACTTTTTTACTCAAATATTCCTTCGCCCAATGCGAATTTTTGTAAGGTTCAATTACTGCATCCGGGATCTCTTTACCTTCTCGAATAGCGTGTTTAATAATAACTTTGTGCTGTTCGTTAGAGATTGCAATATCTTCCAAATCATTCGGGTCTTTAAATTTTTTAACTTCAGCTATTGGTCCTCTGAACATCTTTTGCGCATATTCATCTTGCGTTTGTTCATACGCTTCTTTGAATAAACCTTTTTCCTCTCTAATGTTTTGATTGTTCGGAGTTGCATTCTTTCCACTTTCAACCTTCAACTTTCCACTCCCTTCCTCATCCGCATTCTTCCAACGCAACTTCCCGCCGCTTGTAAGTTCAAGTCTGCGTTTATCCCCTGGCGCAAATTCCTTTTCCGCTCCGGCGGTTGCAAACATATCTATCTGGTTCGGGTTCTTCCCAAATTTTATTGACTTTCCAAATAATGTAATTATCATGTGTACAACTCCTGTGTCGTTTCTACGGTGTCAAGGTTATTTTCCACCGGTGTAACAAATCTTCTTAATACGGTAAGCATCTTTTTCGGTAGTCTGTTTTCATCCGTTCCCCTATCACTTCCCGCATCTTCCCATACTTTAAACTGTTGAGCACAAATGAATTCCACCGTGTAACTTTCACCCGTTGCCGGTCCTTTGCCGGTTGCCCAAACAACCGCCATTAATTTACCCACAATATCCGCTTTGTCTCTTACTTCTCCCGTTGGTACTCCGTTCTCATCGGTAAGCGGTAAACCGTCATCACCAAGTAACGTTTTATAATCATCCTCAATAATTGTGTAATCCGTTGCATCATATTTTGTGTTGTTACGGTATATGCCAATTACTTCGGTAATATCAAAAGCGTAAATAAAATCACGGGTTCCACGCTTCAGTATATCTGTGTCACGTCTGGTCTTATTATCACAAACCAAAATATCTCCGTGCGTAATAACAGAATAAGCTCTCTGTTCGGCTCCGCTTAAATTCAATCTTGGGATGGTAAATGTTGCGCCTCCGTCATAAATTACCCCTTGCGGCGTGTTTAGGTATTTGTAAGATATCGCCGTGCGTATTGCAATAATTGTTTCCGGCGCTCCGTAATAATAACCCTGGTTGCAAGTATGGTTTAATAACGGCACACCGTTATTTTCACCAATGCAACTGCACAACGTGCCCGGGTAATGCTTTACCGTTTGCCCGAACCGTCTTAGACTCCGTACAATATTTTCATCAATAATTTTTAACATTTTATTTTATGCTTATCAGCTAACCGCTTCATCTTTTTATAATTCATAATTATCCTATGGAACTCCGCAATTACTTTCCAATCCCCAACCGGCAATTTTCTAACGGCTTCAAAATATTGTTCCAAGTTTATTCCTAATTCCTAATTCCTAATTACCCGATAACTACATTAAAGTTCTTCCCGTACTTCTGCCGCAAACCGTTTAAATAACTTACTTCGTCCTGTTTCAGTTCGGTAATTACCTTAGCAACTCCCGAACTAATACTGCTTGCAACTCCGTCAATGCTTTCACTTTCGCTAACTACTCTTGCCGCGGGATCTACATGATGGACCAAACTTAGGAATGCTCTGCGGCAAATAGCCTGTCTTATCCCTTCAACTTCAAACGGGTCTGCGCCTGCATAAACTAACCCCGTTTTGTACGTTACCTCAAAAAAGTTTGGTATCCGTTCCAGCGCTCCGCCGGTTAAAACAGATAAACCCAACGCGCTTAAACTGCCTAACAGCAAAGTATAAAGCCCTGCTGTTCCACCAGTTGGTAAAGGTAAAAATTCAATTATTCCCGTCATGCGGTCAAACGTAAAAAGATCAACACCAATACCCATTAACTCGGTATTGCCGTACTTTATCTTTACACTTGTTAAATCATTTATTGGTGGGTTATAAACTTGTATTTGCCAAAGATTCATACTGAATTTTTCAAAATAATTATCACGGTTCTCGGTCTTTGTCCGTTCGGTAAAATAAAGCTCGCATTGTTTTTCAAGAGTATCTTGTGCGCTCTTTAAGTAACTTCTTAATCCCGCTCTATCCTCCGAAAAAGCCGTTATCGCCGCTTCATACGCCGGGTCTAATCTGCTTGAAGAAGCCAGAACATAATCAATAAAAAACTGTACCGGTACAATTTCAGCCTCGGTTGTAATTATGCCGGCTACTGCTTCCAATTTTGCATCTTCCGGATAATATTTATTCTCTACGTTCGCGTCTGTAGCATAAAAGAAGAGCCGGACATATTGTTCCGGCTCATCCGAGGCTACAGTTACGGCTGCTTCATAGAGAGATGAAGTTGCGTTGTAGGAAAGTGATAAATCTTTTATATCTGCCGCTGAAGAGTTTTTAATCACCGAACCGTCTTCACCGATCATCGTCAAGTAAACGTGTTTTCCGCTGCCTAATAATGTCTGATCAAGGGTTATAAGTTGTGAAATCCCTTTTTTTATTGTCTTCATTGCACATCTCTACTTCTCTTCTGCCGGTTCTTCCGTCTCAACGGTTTTCTGTTTAAATTTTAATACTGCTGAAATTATCTGTATGCCTCCGTAAGCAATTAAAATGCTTTCCGGGATGTTGGGAAATTTGCTGTTCTTTATGGTTAGATAAATTACCAATCCCCAAAATGATGCGTTAGCAATAAGTGTTTCCAAGAGAAATCTGAAACGGGTACTACTCCAAAAACCGTCTTTCTCGCATAACATTGTATCTAATCTTTTTAATAATTTATCTCTGTACGGATTAGTCAATACAATATAAAGTAACGCTCCAAACGCCGTCAACAAAAAAACAGCGGCAAGATAAATCAACACTTCTATTACCAACATTTATTTACCCTTTTCATCAAGCTCTGGATGCCGTAACCACATCAAAACATCTTTCACGTTTTTCTTGTAGATGAACCCTTTCCCGTTTACAATTTTAGTATCCAATTCTTTTAGTTCGTCTTCGGATTGTTCCCCGGCTTTCCCTTCAGAATTTTCTCCGCTCTCTTGCTCTGCGGTTTTTTCTTCTTGCTCTTGGTTGTTCTCTTGATCGTTACTTTCTCCGCCTTCGGCGGATTGCAACTCTTTGCTTTCTACTTGCGACTTTTCACTTTCTACTGTAACAAAATCCGGGTGATCAATCAATTCGCTCTCTTGCTCAAAACTCAATTCCTCAACTATACAACCGTCTTCATCCAAGTGAAGTTTGCCCGTACTGTTAACGGAAGTTGGTACATTTAACGTTAAATTTTTAAGGTATGTATGCTTAACCATTTTTTAGCCTCTGATGTGTTTTAATTTATTCCCCTCCGCCGCATAAACGGAAGAGGGGAATAGAAATTTGTTTGTTTGTTAATCCGTTAAGCCCAAGCAGTAGAACCCGCGTTCTTTATCATCACCATTTTGTTTGGTGCTACAAGAATCGGCACTGCCCATAATTTTTGCATCCATCTCTTGGAATCATCAATTTGAGCCAATCCCATCTTAGTCATTGGCAGTAATTGACGGAAATCGAGTACTTGTTCAAAGTCCCAATCCCATAAGAAAATATTAGTCGCTCCCGGTATCCATTCACCGTTATCGATCTTTGCTTCGGCTGCTGTAAACGAAGTTAAATATCTATAACTTGTAATTGCAGTTGCGGATGAAAGTTTACGGTAAATATCAAAACTTGTTGCTTCTTGTCCTGAAGGTGAACCGTTATCAGTTAAGGTAAAAGTACAGCGTTTAGAAGCTGCAACAACGTTTGTTTTAACTTCAAATGCTGCGCCCGCACCGTATTTATTAACCGGTACAAATGCGTAATCGTAAGTTGCTGCGTCAAGCAAGGTAGCTGCATCAGTATCAACTGAAATAGTTGCAGTGCTTGAGTTAAGGGTGGCTGGTGCTTTGCTGTTTGTTGCTGCAAATACTGTCATCGCGGTGTTTGTTTTAGGATACTCTGCGCCTATATAATTTTGACCCTTGTATTTCAAAAGAATATCGGTTTCAATATTTCCTTTTCCGTTCCCAAGTTCAAATCTTTTCGCGGAAGCGATAAGATCACGGGCTTCAGAACTTCCTACCACAAATCTTCTACCGGCTAACAATTCATCGGTATAAAATTGAAAATCTTTGGCGCTCATCCAGCATTTTACGTTATTTGCGTTTCCCCAGTTATCGGCAATAATTTGTACCGATTCATTTAAGGTTTCCGGTCTAACACGTTTACCGCGCAAATCAATTGTGTTTTGGCTTACATTCTTTGCTTTTGTTTTAAATTGTTTGTAATAACCATTCCATTCGTAAGGATTACGAGCAGCATCACCATAGATTATTTTGCTATCTGCGGTTTTCATTATCGCAAGTGCTTTGGCTCTTGTAACAAGCGCTTCGTTATTGGTATTGCTTTTTACCATTAAAGCCTGCAAAGGAATTTTACCTACGGTTCCGATGTATTTTACCTGCTCAAATTCTCTTCGGATATCTTCATCATATTCGTCCGGTAATCCGCCTTCAGAATAAAAATTAGCATCTCCTACCTCATTCATGGTTACAAATTCTTCAACCGTGCTGGAAGCCTTCCCTTTTCGTATTGCTCTAAAGAATGCCGGGGAAGATTCGTTTAGGGTAAGCCATTTTACAACCGGGTCAAGGCTTTCAAGTCTTGTGGCTCCAAATCCGGTTTGGTCCGTTGTCCCCATCGCATAACCAACCTCAAGAGCTTTGGCTAAGTCCTGGAGTTCTTTTACTGTTGATGCGCCGCCATAAGCTGATCCGTTTACGGCAAGTTCGCCAAACATTAAATCGTCCATTTTATTTACTCCAATTTTTTATATTATTAAAAGTTACTTGTTAATTTTTCTTATGTATTAACATTTTCTTACTTGAACATGTCAACAGCTTTTGATTTCACCAACTGTTCAACCGATTCCGGCAAAGTTGCCTGTGTACCACCGGCGCTAAAGTCAACCAAAACAATTTCGTCAACCGATTTTTCCGCAACCAATTTTTCAAGCACTTTTACTTTTTGCGCTTTGTTAAGTTCTACGCCTGTCCCTAAATCCTTGTTGTTTTCAGCAAAAGTGATATTGTCGGTCAACAAATTATTGCCGGTACTTTTTCTAAGCTTGCTCACCAAGGTTAAAAGTCCCATCCGTTGATCTTCAACTTGGTTATTCACCAAATCAAGAGATTTTACCAAATGTTCATCACCTGAGACTTGATTCAACTGTCCTTCTGCTAAAAGAACAATCGATTTTGCCAACAGATCAACTTTTTGATTAATTGCGTCCAGCGCTTTCAATGCGTTCAAAGAAATTTCAGAGGATTTTTCAAGGTAATCGGAAATATCTGCTTCTTCTCCGCCTTTGTTCATCAGCGCGATTGATTTTTGCAAACTTTTTTCCTGCGCTTTAATATCAACTTCAAACTCTATTTCAGAGATTGATTTAGCTGTATCAAGCGATTTTTGAAGAGATAATTTCGCCGTGCCCAATGATTTTGCAGCGGTCTCAAAACTTTCGTTCATCTCTCCTTTTTGCTTTGCTTCAAATTCATCAGCCGCTTTCTTAGCCTCTTCCGGTTTCATCCCTTTGGCTAAGCATTTTTTGTACACATCATTTTTCGTTTCCATTTTTGTAACTCCATTTAGTTTAATGTTATGATCAATTGATTCTTTTCTTGTCGCCCCAAATCCCGTTTGTGTATCGGGTGTCATTCCATACCCCACTTCTAAACTCTTAACTAATTTTGCAAACGTTTCTCTGTTCCGTGGTTTAGTTGTAAATACTACATTTACAACTCTTGCCGAAACAACCCCGTCCTTGCTTTTCGACAAATATTCTCCCTCAACACTCCATCCCGCTTTTTGCATCGCATTTGGATGACGTTTATTAAATTCATCCATGTGCTGTAAAAGAGTAACCGTGCTTTTTGCAAGTTTTTGCTGTTGTGTTAATTTCTCATCCGGCAATTCCGGATCGTATGCAACAAGTTCTCCTTCAAAGTTCCATGATTTCCCGCTCTTCCCTAACTTTGTCGGAAAGCCAATAAAACAATGCGGTTCTGGGATATCCTTATGTTCGTATTTAATTTTGCCAAAACCGGAAGTGAAATAACTCCAATCGATACTCTTCATTATTTCATTATCAGTATCCCGGTTCTCTGTAGAAATTGTTCCGCCAACCTTGTAAGGTTCGGTTTTACTTCCGCTTTTAACCAAATAAGCCGGTGCAAAAAATTCAAACGTGTTATTCAAAATTGTTCACTCTTTTTTTATTGCATATTTAAGGAATGCGATTTTCTCCGAAGGGTTGAAATTTGAAGATTGTTAATAGGTTGGTTCTTTTATGTGTTAAATAATATCCAACCCTCTCCTTCGCAAGGAGAGGGAAATGGGATGAGGTCGCTTTAAAAACTAAAAACCCCCGAAGCTTTCACTCCGGAGGTTCCAAAAACATATGCAGAATATGTAAAATATTATGTAAGAAAAATATGTAACCCCAAAACTTTACACTTTTATAATAAAGTTTCCACAATTTCACAACAAACAACATCATCAGACACATCAATTCCACATATTGGTCTCTGTATATTAAGGCGGTGATATATGCTTTCGTTTTGGCGTTGTGAATGTTTTATCTCAAAATAAATTATGCCCTTATCATCTTTTACAAAGTCTACTATTACATAATCATTTATTTTTATTGCCTCATCAATAGATTTGTATTTGCCCGTGTTGAAAAAGGTCTCAAAAGTTCCAACGCCTTTTCTTTCCCCAAATAGTGAAATTTTAGTATAACTCATTTGAAGCTCCTTTTTATCTTGTAAAAATAATGTAAACTTTATCCTAATTCCTAATTGCCAAAAGTTCTTCTCCCGTTAGCTCCTGGTATCTCCAAACAAAACCATAAGTCGCTCTATCGTTCCCCTCTCTACAGCTTGCCCGTATTGGACTTGCATTATAGCCCAATTCTTTTTCTATTTCCGTTCCGCTGTTCCATTTCTTTATTAATTTACCCCTAACCGAGTATTGATAAATCGGTTTCTTAACTCTACACGCTTTCCCGATAATGTTATAGATCGTACCTTCACTAACCTTTTCAATCGCCGCAATTGCACGTACACTCATATTTGCATACTTACCATTGCGGATATCTTTAATCAAAAGTCTATGATAAATTTCCGCTGCCGGAAAATTCTTCACATACATTTTATTAGCTAATTTCCGGTGAAATCGGTAAACCTCCTTAAGCACTTCTTCACCAAATTCATCAGTAAATTCTTTTATTAACTTTTCTAACACTTCCTCGTCTACGTCACACACTTCCATCTCTATTCCTACATTTTAGATTTGTGTATCCCGTGAACAAGCTCCTTTTAATTCCGGCGTAATTTTACGCCGCTAAACTTCTCTTCCAAAATGTTCATTCTGATCAATGCTTACATTCGGAATGTATGCGTAATCATCTCCGTCATTATCTACATAATGAACATCGCCGTTATTTGCGTACTGCTTCTCCCGCGCATTCATGTAGTTAATTGCATTAACATAGTCCTGCTCTTCATCTCCCGAAGAAACTTTCTCTCTAATTTCTTCGTTAAAGTTTTCGAACACTTCTTGCAATTTATTTTCATACTGCTTTAACAAATCCGGTTCGTGCTTTTTCAGTATTGGGTAAAGCACTTCCCAATATGGTCCGGTCAACTTAAAAGTTCCCGTTCCATCTTCCGTTTGTATCCACGTGTTAAGCAATAGCTTAACTTTCTCTCTTAGTTCCATTATGCTATTTCTCCTCTATTTTCTTTTGTGCTGGAGCAATTGCAAAATTACATTCCGGGTCACAAATTGCGGGCATCAGTGTACACTCTTTTAATAAATATTTCCCACTACCAAAACCAATTGTTCCGGCAGTACCATGGTCAGTTGCAAAATGCTTTATTCTGTGGTAGGGGAGAACCATAAACTCAATATCACCTAATATTATTCTTGGGAATCCATTCCCCGCTTCTGAGAAATCAATTTCGTCACACATTTTTTTGTTATAATCAGCTAGGGCGGTATTCGCTTGTTTATATCCTTCTTCACTCATCCCCTCCCATTTGAATTTATCCACAAATGACTTGCTGCTATCCTCAATTGTTTTTTCTTTTAGTTCCATTATGCCGCTTCTCCTCTTAGTTTATTTGTAAGTATATCCTCTAATAAATCTTTGTTGTCATCACTCTTTATCTCATCAATTGCCCGCGCCCTATCTAACATCTCGGGTGTTATCTTCCCGGATTCAAGCCAATAATCGCCGTGTTTATCTTGTTGTCTTATATTATAATTATCAAAAAACTCCGCCCTAAGCGCGTTACTAAATTCTGATAATTCATCATAAGCTTTACCTTGCATTATCCTTTTATAAGTGTAATCATTCATATATCCATTATCGGCTAAATCCTTCAATGTCTTTTTATATTTCGCGCCGGTTGTATGGATGGCAAAACTTGTTTCAGTTGCTTCACCGTTTAACCGTTTGATCTCTTTCTTAATTGCGTTCTCATAGTTCTCACCATAAATAGAAGTTGCAAAATTCTTATATTTTCTAAATTGATAATAACCCTCTCCCCAATTTTGCTTTGGTTTATGCAGTTTTATCAATTCATTTAATATTTTCGGGAATTCCGGTTTCTCTTGCGGAAAAATTATCTTCCCTCCTTCGGTTGCAATTTCATCCTTTGCGCTTTCGTAATCTGCAACTTTGAAATCACCGTCCATGGTCTGATATAATACTTCATCGGTATTGTTAAGTTTCTCAAGCAGTTTAACTTTATTTATTTGCAAAATTTCCTTTGGGATTTTGCTAATAAAATTAATTCCAACTTCTTCATTATCATCAATAATTTTTTTGAACATCCCTCCCAAATCTAAGTCGGTTTCTTTATGTAATGCGTTAAATTCTTTGTCTAGTTCTTTTGCACTTATCGCACGGGTTCCCACCATATCACCCTGCGTTCCGGCTTTATACGTTCTTATCTTCACTCTTTGGGTCGATGGCGCATAATCTTCAACAACATAAAACTCTCCGCTTTTCCCCTCTAAAATACCACCTACCGGGATTACTTTATTTATCCCTGGTAGTATTACCGGTGTTCTATCATAATCAAGTTTTCCTTTATGCTCAAAATTAGCTTCAATAAGTTTTTCCGTTAAACTTCTTTCTTCCTGTTCCATCATCTGATATTGTTTAGAAGTTTTTTCTGCCATTCCCGATTTTTTTCTTTTCACTTCATACAATCTATCCAACTGTTTATAGTTAGATTGCCGTTGCTGCTCTGCAAGTGCATCTTGTAATTTTTTATTTCTGAAAGCTAATAATGCCTTTGCTTGTTCCGGATTATCGGCTAACTCAATCATCATTTCATCCGCCTCTAGCTGAACCTCGTCATCCCAACGGCTCGTTTCACCCTTTAAGAACTTATCAACCATTCCCGCCTTATCCATAATCTTGGTATTCATAAATCCGTCAATACTCCCCTTCGTTAAATAGTAATGCGTATTTACACTGTCTAATGGATTCCCTTGCCGTATCCCTCTTCCGTTCCCCTGTTCTATCTGTAAATGGTTCCAAGCCGGTTGCAAATGGTGAATATCGCTTGTCATATAGTTAAAATTTAATCCCTCTCCCATAGTTGCGTAATTGCCTATTACTACCTTATATTTCCCATCATTGTAAGCTTTGCTTATCTGCAATCTTTTACTCGAGCTGCTCACCGTTTTCCCGTTTACAATTACTATTTCATTTTCCGGTATTCCCGATTTCACTAAATCATTTTTGATCTTTTCGTGCAATGCCGTGTTGATGGCAAAGATAATTTGCTTCCCCCCGCTCTTATGTATTGATAATGCGCTCTCATTCAACTGCGCGAACTTCTTTAAATCGCTATGTTGTTTAACCAAATCATCATCAACTTCTTTTGAATATTCGCTGTGCTTATCTTTATACCAGGGCAGATCACTCGTTGCTTTAATTAGATCCTGCTGCACTTTAAAAAAGTGATCGTCATTCGGTGTATCGTCCGGACCAAGCCTCGCATTCAATGCTTCATATTTAGGTAAATATTCATCATTAAAATAATTCAAAACTTCCGTTGCTTCGTCCTGGCTAATTAATCCCTCACCTACTTTTTCTTGTAACTTGTCAGCATTAAAATCCCATGTCTTATTATCCTTATCAAATACACGGCTGCTTAACATCCATAACCTTAACTTGCAATGCTTCACTATTTCTTTTTGCCCTTCATTCAAATCACTCAGCACATTTGCCGCTTTCTCTTTTGGGAATTTTATATTTGCCTTTACGCTTTCAACATCATCTTTTGTCTTATAATCAACAAATCTAAAGAAAGTGTTTCTTAATGCCTCGGCCGACTTCCAGCCCGAGAATTTATTCTTTACTATAACTCTTCCGTCTGCACTTGTGGTTGGGATATTATCAATGTCGGCAAACCTGCTAACAAAGTCATCCATATTTTGGACTTGTAATTTTTCAAGTTCCTTCTCTGCAAACGGCACCATCATATTAAAAACTTCTAACGGTGAATTACTTATCGGTGTTGCCGTCAACCCAAAATATCCCATATCATTATTTTGTCCGCGTATGATCTTGCTTGCAAATAAATTGTGCATCGCTCGTTGGGATGTACTGCTGTTCACTCCGCTAATTTCACTTTCCATCGGTACTAATAAGTTCTTCGTGTCGTGCGCTTCATCCCTTACCAACATATCTATTCCTATGTTGTCAAGATAAACTCCTCCCAATGGTTCCGGTATGTCCATCATTTCGGAAAGATTTCTTAACAACGTATCTCTTTTCTTTTTCACATTCTTCGCGTACTTACTATCTCCATCAGAGAATGTTGATAACCGGTTCCCCTCCGGGTAATACTTATCCATCAATTCATTAAGCATATTCTTTTTCGTTTCCGGCGAAAAGTCAATTGTACCGAATAAATCCCTACTCATCAAAATCATGTCAAAATCTTCGTTCGCCGCACGTTGCAACTTCAATTCTTTTACTTCGCGGCTATCTTCTATCGTATTTTCTTCCGTCCATCCTTCGCTTTCATTTTTTTTGGAATAACCGACTAATAAATAATTTACTCCATGTGTCCACTTCTCAATTTCTGCAACCCAATTTAATAAAACTGATTTCGGAGAAACAATACAAGGCTTATTTGCTCTTCCGGTTTCTTTACTTAATAAAGTTAAAGTTAATGCCTCCAAAGTTTTCCCTAATCCAACTCCGTGAGCAATCATCCCCTTACCCTGTTCATACATTCTGCGTACCGTTGCCCAAGTATGCCCGCCCGCCTTATCTTTTCCGGTTATATCTTTTCCGCTTGCGTCTTTTCCAACTACTCTATCATAAGCAAAATGCTTTATTCCCTCTATCGGTTTTTCATCATACGTTTTTTGTATGTAAGAATTAAACAACCTGTTATAAGTATCTGCAATTTTATCAGCTTCTTCACTATCGGATAAATACTGCTTAAAATCTGTTTCAAGTTGTAAGACTTGTTCTTTCTTAGCAATCCCTTCCTCTGTCCGTAATGCCGGTAAACCTAATCCATTCATCTTATTTAAAATCATAAATAACAACGGATGCTCATCTTTATTAAAGAGATCCCGCAATTCCCGTTTTACATCTGTTGATTTCCCCTCTTTCGTAATATCTGCATAACTTAAATATAATTTTGCCGAACTCTCATCAACCGGAAGAATGAAACCACTCTTTTCATCTTTGCGTAATTCACCTAAGAAATGCGCCCCTATCTTTTCTTCCAAATATTTGTTTAAAATACCAATATCGTAAATACTCCCTGCATCGCTTAACATTATTGGTAGCTGCTTAATCTCCCTGATATTCGCTCTCGTCTTCGCCTCAATTATCTGATCTTCGAGCTTTCGCATTTTTTGCGCGTTAAGTTCTTTTTCTTTATCGCTTAACTTTTCGTTCTTGGATTCCTTCTTCAGTTCGGTTCGTTGCTTTTCCCAAGCGTCAATTTTTTCGTAAATGTAACCGTAAAGGACTTCCTCTTTCGGTTTATAATTTCCTTCTTCATCAAAATAAATTTCATCGCTATATGCAAGCTCTCTTTCAATATCTCCATCCCCCTCATACTCGCCTCGTACCGTTTGATAATCCGTTGGAAAATTATTTGCAAAAAGAAAACCGATTACCGAAACAATATTATTCCTATCAACTGTTCCTATTTCGCTCTTCGTTTGATAAACTTTATAAAAAGACAGCGGATCATCAAACATCTTGATAGTGTTGCCGTTCTTATCATAGCTACCTGCCAAATTAAGAAGTGGCGCGTTTCCGCTGTTCTTAAAAAATTTATTTAACTTTAAATTCTCAATCGGGTGTCCATACTTTTCAATAAAATCCTTTAGCAATATCTTCAGTTTCCCCGCTTCCATTTGCGCCTCTTCAGCGGATAATCTTCCGTCTTGCAACTCTTTTCTGAAATCCTTTACTGCTAAACCTAACACAACTCCCTTTGTTAAATATTCCGTCTGAAAATCATTCTTGCCGTTGTATCCATCCAGCTCATTAACTATTCTTGTTTGTCCGAAAAGTTTAAGTTGGTCCTTATCCAAACCGTATAAATAAGCTGTGTCCTCACTCTTAATTCTCCATTCATCCCAACTCGTAATACCAAGTTTTTTAATGTCTTCCGGTAAGTTTTGTAATACTACTTCCTGATCTTTCAATCTTTCCCATCTATGGTTTTTATTAAGTATGTAAGTTCTTCCGTTTAATATCTTTACATCTCCCGGTTCAAGTTCTTTTTCTAACTCACCATATTTACTAACATCAATTCCTAAACTGCTGTAATCTCTTGCCTCATGGTTTAATAACTCACCGACTTTTTCAAGATCAGCCTTTGTAATATCTCCCTTCCAAATCTTCATTCCGAACATTCCGCTTGTTTCCGTGCCCAATGCATACTCCGGATTATTCTTAAAGAAATTCCCCGAAACAAAATCAGCATCCATTACCATATCGTCATAAGCTTCCCCAAGTTCTTCCTTGGAAAGTTTGTTCAAGTGATCAATTACTTCCGGCGGTCTTTTCTTAAAGAAAACTATATCTGTGGTTACTTGCGCGTCTGTGTGTTTGAATGCTCCGGTTGGTACTCGTATTGCTCCTAAAAATTCCCCTTTTTTGTTTACCTCTCCCCGCCATTGATTAAGTTGGTTATCCATTATACTTGTTGGAACGATCATTGCCATTATCCCCCCCGGCTTCAACATATCCAAACCTCGATCAATAAAATATTGCTCATGGAATTTTATATCGCTCTTTTCCCTATCATCCATTGCGCTCAATCCCCTTTTACCAAACGGACAATTCCCAACTATCGCGTCATATTCTCCCCCTTCTAAATCCGCTCCCATATTATCATAGTCTTTTACAAACTGTTCAAAACTCTGAATTCTGATATCGTGTTCATTGCCGTGTAAAATCTGTCCGATTCTTCCACTCGTCTCCTCAATCTCAATTCCGGTTACAAGCGCTTTCTCCGGTGCTGTCTCAACAAAAATTCCCGTTCCCATCGAAGGCTCTAAAACATTTCCTCCCTTAAAACCTAACTTCCCTATCATATCCCAAATAAATTCCGCTTCATCCTTACGTGTGTAAAATTCATTAAGCGAGATATCCTCAAGCGTATCTCCTAACAATCCGCCGCGTCCGGTGTACTGCGCTAATAATTCAACATCCTCAGCGCTCATCTCATCATTTTTCTTTGTCTTTAATAACTCCTCAACCTTAGCGTTAATCTCTTTACGGTTTTTCTTCCCCTTAACAACTTTAATTTCTGCCTTCGGCTCTTTTCTCTCTTCCTTTGGTTGATTGAAGAGATCGTCCTTTGCTTCCGGTTGCTCTGTGTGTCTTATTGGTTCCGCTTTCGGTGGTTTACTTTCTGCCCGATTGCCGACTGCCGATTGCCGACTGCCTACTGTAACTTTCTTATCAAACAAACTCAGTTCCTTCGGCTTACTCTCCTCCTTATCCGCCCTGAATAATCTTTTTACAAGAGGATTCTTGTTACTTCTCTTAACTACATAGCTGTGCCCGTCTTTCTGCTTCGTCTGCCCTTCAATCACTTCATCATTAAACATTCCTAACTGCGTACCGAAGGCTTTTAATATTACCCCGAATGCTTTAAGCAATTTCGGTTTATCTTTACTCTTTGCTATTGTCATTCCAAATAATTTCATTACGCTGCCTCGGTCTGGGTGAATAAATTAAATTGATCTTCATTCCCGGCAACTTCTTTTCTCTCTCTATTTGTCCAGTAACTAAACCTAGCTTCGCCTATTCTCATCCTGCCGTTCATTCCTATTCCTAATTATATTGCAATCGCAAAATCTAATTGCAATTGCGAAATAAAGTTGTTGAAGCGTTTCTCCTGTTTGTCGAAATAATCTTTATCTAATTCGTACGCTGTAAAATCAAGCCCAGCTTTGTGTGCTGATATTCTACTGCTTCCACTCCCTAAATGCGTGTCTAAAATCTTATCCCCTTGCTTTGCGTAGTTCATAAATATCCAATCGTAAAGTTTAATTGTTTTTTGTGTCGGATGGATTTTCCCATCTGGATCGGGTTCAACCGTCCTTTGCCTGTAAATTTTCGACGGAGACTCGAAAGAAGTCCAAGCCATTTCAAACGCGCTAAAATTTTCAAAAGGCTGTTCTTTATCCCAAATTAACCAACACCTTGTAGGCATAAGCGCAAAATAATTTCCACCCCAAATAATTTGTTTTTCAGAAACTCTAAACAATTCTTTAAAATAATCTTCGTTTGGGGCAACATCCCATCCCATATCCATTGCATTTATTGCTCTCGCCTTTAGCTTGCCTCTACCGTGTACAGCATCTTTGGGCAAACCATACGGCGGGTCAACCACAGCTAATTCAAAATACTTATCGGGGAACTGTTTCATCCCTTCCATACAATCAATATTAAAAGCTTCGCTAAGCATAATTCCTCATTCCTAATTGAGAATTCGTAATTAAAAAAGTGGTTAGTCACACATTACTACTAACCACTTACAACCGTACTAATGAACTAAACAGTTGGTTTCCAGATGAACTGAAGCTTTCCGGTTAACGGAGTAGTAATTGTTGCAGTAGGATTAACTATTCTAAGAATAAGTTTTGTCCCTGCCGCTACAACAACTTTTGTTGCATCAAGCGTTAACGTTGCAACATCACCAACTGCTGCGCCTGCTAAGATAATTGCACCGCTAACACCAACAATGTCGGTGCCCGCAAGCAATTTTACTTCCGGTTCGTTGCTTGTACCGGTGTTAATTACAGTAGTGATGAACTTCGCTTCCAAAATTTCCAATTTGCACGGCGCTACAAAGATGTGCTCATTTGTAGTTACGCCCGTTGCACCCGCAGCTAATGCGGCGGAAACGTTTACGTAAGGAAGATTCTGCAAAAGGTCTAACGCTTTTAAAGTATCTCCTTGATTCATAAAATCCTTTGCCGCAACCTGGGCATCGGTGAGTAATGGGAATTGTAACATGGTCTTTTCTCCTTTAGAGTTATTGTTGTTTGTTGTGTTAATTCATATAAAATGTTATATGTTAACTTAAATAATCTTTTTTTCACCTACAATAAAAAAGTTTCATCCTTCTTCTTTTTCTTAAATATTATCCGCCTCGTTATTTTCGTCCCCTTGGTAATATCCGCATTCTCCGGATCAAAACTTCCGTCATTATCAATAGCGGATTTAATCTGAGTTGGAGAAAAAACGATATAGCTATCTTTTGCTGATGGGAAATTTTTTCTAAATTGCTCATCACTCATTCGATCAAGCGAATCGGCATCTGTTTTAACTCCTCGTTTTTCTGCTTCATCATATTCTTCAAGAGGGATGCCTTCATATCTGTTCAAATAAATTATGCCATCATAATTTCTACTTTTTGCAGATTGAATTTTCTTCCACCACCTACCTCCTTCATCTTTACTCCGTTGTAATTTTTCAGCTTTTAGAAACAGAGCCATAACCATTTTACCGTTCCGCATTTTGGCTTGGTCTAATGTCCCAAAGTGAAACCCTTCAAATCTACCGGAAGATGATGATTCGCCATTTACTTTATCAAATACCTCAAACTGTGTTTTGCTGCCATGATAAACCACCAACGGCTTCCCCTCACTATCCACTACCTTACTCTCCCCAAACCACTTCTTAAAATTCTCCGTCTCCGTTTGCGGTATTTGCTTTTCTCCTTTCTCTTCACTACTTTTCGTCTGTGCTTCGGCACGTTTATCACTGCCTAAGTCATCCGCTCCGCTTTTAGCGTTCGGCTCTGTCTTAAGCGATTGTGGTTTGCTTTCATTTGTAGTCGTTGGTTCTACGGAATCAACGACTTTTTTATTTATCTTTTCAAGTATGAACTCGCTTAAATCTTCAATTGAATCAATATTATAATCCGCAATTCCATAGTTATTCCCATCGATTGTAACAACAGCGTCCCCTCTCCGGTCTTTGTAAATTATTATGTCAATGTCCTCTGGTTCATATTCAACTGGACGAAAAGGTTTATCCTTTTCATCCAATCTATAGAAATCCTGTTCAGTTCTACTCTCATGATCAGAAAATCGTATTTTAAATTTATCAGTTATTATATACGCCGAATTACCCTTTGCATCATGAAAGTCGTGCAAAGACAAACCTAGTTTCTTTCCTGTTATATCCCTTAAAGATCGGGAAAGACTTTTACTTGGATAGAATTTATTTGCGATTTCAATTTCTCGGTCGTCTTTTTCTTTTGCAATTCTTTTCTGCTCTTCGTCAAACAATTTATTATCTATCAAACCATTATTAATATCGTCAATTTTCTTTTTATTATAATCAATCAACCATTGGATGTCTTTTTTCTTCTTGTCTGTTTTTTCTTGCATCTCTTTATCTGTGAGTGATCTATCATATCTATCGTATTTATTGCTCTGATATGCAAATTTATATTCAAATCCATTCCTGATAATTATAGGTTGTCCTGTTTTTTCTTTTCCCGAGAAACTAATTTCTATTGGGTTCTCTGTATCACGAAAATCATAAGGATCGGGAACATATACATATGATTTGATTTCTGCTTGATGTTTATCTATTTCTTTATTTAATCCTTCTACGGCATTTTTTCTAATTGTTTCAATCATTCTTCCTTTTGTGTATTCATGCCATTTTGTTACATCTTTTAGTCGTATCTTTTCTTCCCCTTGCTTTTTGTCACTTGTCACTTGTGTTTTATCCTCAACCTTTCCACTTGCAACTTTCAACTTTCCGCTCTCAACCTTTTGCCAACGTTTTACACCCGGATTCTTTTTACTCGGCGCTAAAATATTCTTTGTCGTATCAACAGATTTCATAAAAACTTTTTTACCAAATATACGCAATCTGCTAAACAAACTCTTATTCACTCCCTTCTCGTACCTCGGCTTGAACACTTCATCAAACGCTTCCTTCGCCGGTTTGCCTTCGCCAAACATATCCCCTTCTAAACTTAACTTATATTTACGGATAAAATCACTTATTACGTTTTTCTTTTCCTTCTTTCCGTTTTCCTTCGTTACTTCTCTTATCGGGTCTGCTAATAGATCAAATAAAGCCAATCCTTCTTTACTTCCTTTCAACGGTTCAAATGCGTCATTTGCCGCCTGCTTAACAAAATCATCCGGCGATTTAAAGTTATTCTTAACCGCTTCATACTTTGCTAAAACCTTTATCGCTTCCTGTAAGTGAGGAACAAGATCACCCGCTTTCCCCTTCAGCGCAAAAATATCTCCAAGACTTTTAACCGTTCCCGCTCTCGCCGCTTCCGGTATCTTCTCAAAATGCTTACTGCTCTCTCCCAAAACCGATTGCGTTAATATTTGCTTAACCTTTTCTTTGTGCCCTGCATCCATTTTCCCGCTCTTCGGGTCAATATACAAGTGCGCTTCATTCTCCGGGATAATTTTCTTCTTCAGTAACTCACCTACCACATCCGGTCCAATCTCATCCAAATATTGATTAAGTGATTCATGGTTCCCTTTTGTGAACATATCGGCTAAATTATTTATTGTAGCGTCATCAATTCTTGTTGCCTTTCCTTTTGCCGCTTCCCGTTCCTCTGTTGCAAGCATCTGTGAGGTATTGCTAATTGCTCCCAATCGTTGCGCCTCTTTTGCGTCAACATTCGTTCGCCTTACCAAAATAGGCTGTTTCATCTTCTCAACATCGTCTCGACTAAAACCGTACTTCTCAACCTTTTTCAACAGATCATTTCGATACTTCTCCCCTTTGTTGCTGTAATGAAGCTGTACGCCTATTCCCCGCCCGTTCCCGGCAATTACGTTATAATCTTCATCAACAATGGGTGCGCCGTCCTGCGCGGTCTTACTGTCGCTTAAAAAGTCAAAATTCGGATTCGCTGCGATCTTGTTTATTTGTGCAATACTTTGCGGAGTGCTGCGGTCTCTATTTTGCGCGTCTGATATCGTGTAATCTCTGTTTGGCGTTCCATCCGTTTTGTGGGAAGCAATTATTTCATTAGCTTCAACAATTTCATAAGTCCCGCTCGTTACATCTTTATCGTCAAAATATATCTTCACCGGATCTAAATTACTTACAATTCCTTTACTCTCTTTTGTGGGTTCAAACAAACTCTTGCCGTTAATCGTTTTCAACTCATCAAAGGTTATACTTTTTTCATCCCCCCCTTCGTGGTAGAAAACTTTATCTTTTGAAATATCCGTTATCGGTAAATGTTTTTCTCCCAACTGCAATTTCTTAACAGGTCCATCGATGGAAGTCTGCCAGCTCATTTTCTCCGGCTTAAACTCACTCTTTATTCTGAATGTTCTTCCGCCTGCCTCAATTTCTTTTGCTGCATGGAATCTATTTGCACCAATTGTAAAGCCTCTCTCTTTGTGTAACTTCTCAAAGTCTGCAAAATCCTTCGTTCCCAAAACTTCCTTATTCTTTTTATCCCTCTCGTCCTGCAATTCAGTTAATCGTTTCTTCTCCTCTTCGCTTTGCAAAGGTTCATCTTTTCTTCGCGTCCATCGGCTCGGTCTTCTTCCCCCTCGTTTCTCAAACCTTTCTTTTTCTTCATCACTGTATTCCGGTTTAAACCTAAAAGTTCGCGCCGGTTCTTTAACCGTTTCAAATCCGTTCACCCCTCCCGTTCTTTCAACTACAACATTCTTTCTCTCCTCGTCTCTTTGTTGTTTCAAATCATTATTATAATCTTTGTGAGAAAGGAACAATCCCCGTTCCTTAGTTTCTGCATCTTCCAAACTGTAACCGTCTTCCGTAATATCCCTTATTTTATACTTCTTCCCCATAAAATTCATAGTATAATCTTCTTTCCCGTCAACCATAAAACTAATATTCTGATCCTCCGGGTTATAGTTCCACCTTACCGTTCTAAGCCCGTTTTCCGTTTCAACGCGCTTCACCATTTCAAGATCGTTCTTTCTCCCAAATCCCGTTTTCTTCGCCGCGTCAACAAAATTTTTATACTTAGGCTGCTCTTCATAACTGATGTTGTAATTATCCGCTCCCCCGCTCCCTATCCTTCGCTCCGCTTCACCCTGGTAAACATCACTGTATTTATTTAACCGTTTCTCCTCTTTCTTCGGTTCGTATTTCTCCAACTGCTTTTCAAGATTGATCACCTTTAGCTTATTATCAGCCGTGTTTATCAATGCCGCTTTGCCGGTTATCCTCAATATCTTTGCATCGTTCCCCTCATACTGCATCGTGGCCCCTTCCTTCATTAGTTGATGCTGCTTAACCTTTTCAACATGCTCTTTTTTGTTGATCACCTTCATTTCCCCGCCGAAATTTACCGCAAGCATATTTGTTGATGCTTCCATTATCCGGCCGAGTTTATTATCCTGCCTAACAATGTCGCCCACCTTAAAATCTTCCAACTGATAATCGGCGCTCGTCTGTCCCCCCTCAACAGCTTTTCCCGCTTCATCTCTCCATTCCTTTTTACCGGAAGGGAGTTCATACAGATAAATATACCCGTCTCCACTTTTCGCCGGTTTCCGTTCAATGTACTTATGATTCGGTTTCATTCCCCCTTTCGCGTTCCATGCAGTTCCACCCATTGTCGATTGCCTACTGCCGACTGCCGACTGAATATTAAACACCTTCGGCGCTCTAAGCGTTGTTGCAATTCCCTTTATTAAAATTCTTTTCGCCGCAACACTTTCCTTTACGGTTATACTTTTATGTAAAAACGTATTCATAAACATTGAGGTTTTCTCAACCTTAGCCTCAACCTCTTTCCCATTTATCGTCTTAGAAAAAATAACACTTTTCCCCTTACTCAAAACTTTATCGGGATCAGTTAATACATCCCTAACAATTTCACTTTCACTTTTTACCAACACTTTCCCCGCAAGTGTATTAAATTTTCCCGATACCTTTATCTTTTCTAAAGTTATCTCGGGTTGTTCCAAACTCTTTAACAAAATATTATTCAGAACTTCCCTTTTCACCCTTTTAAGCTCAGTCCCTTTTTTCAGAATTACAAAATTCTTCGAATAATCCACAACCTTTCCAAAATTTGTTTTCACTCCCTTCTTTACACAATTAACCGGTTTACTGTCCAGCAAGTGCCCGTTTGCATCTCTTGTTACTATGCAATTGCACTCAATAGATTTAGTAACAAATCCCCCTTCATAATCCGGTAACTTATATAAAAACATTTTTTAATTCCTAATTGCTTTTTGTAATACTCTGTATTTTTTCCGCTAATTCATGCTGCCCTATCAGCACAAGAATAATCGATACGATCACCCCAGCTAAAATTATTATCGGCAATAACTTTGAACTCCACCAATTTAACTTGCCTATCCCGCTCTTAAACCCGCTATCCATATGGTCTGTAAGCTCTTCTCTTATTTTTTTTATTTCCGCCTTAAAACTTTCTTCCATCGCTTTAGTCTTTTTTACTCCATTATCATAAAGCACCTGAAATAAATCTTTTCTCTTCCAGCCTACTTCCTTACCGTCACTACCACCATTCACAATATAGATAAGATCAAACGATTCAAGTTTTTTCATAATCAAATTATGACTGTTCCTAATCTCTTCCTTAAACTCATTATAATCTGCTTTAAAGAATTCATTGTTAAATTCTCTTGTAAGTTCGTCTTTTCCATCCGCCATTGCTTTGTTCCTTTCATAAAAACAATAAAATAATAAGTGAAGTGATTAGTAAACCGATCTTTAACCAAGGATGAGCAAAAACATCAAACGTACTTGTGCTCTGCCCGCTTATAAAAAAAATATTCTTATTACGCGCAATATTTATTGCCCCGTCATAAGCTGTCCAGAAAACTGAGGCTATTAAGAAAACCACCTTAACAGCCTCGCCTATGCTTATCAAATAGGAAGACAAGCAATAACCAAAGAGTATTGCAAATACACGCTCAAACAATTGGAACCAATGCCAAGACTTAGTCAAATACCTGTCCTGCAAAATATCCGTAACAACATATCTTTCGCGATATTCATAGCTCTCTGCCAACGCAGCACAAGTCACAAATAATAAACCAACTGTAATAACTATTAACATTCCCTTACCTTTATAAAATATTTTTAACATTAAAAACCATTCTACTACCCAAAAAACTCCCTCTGCGTATTTTACCCAAGCCTTCCACTCACCGGTTTTCTTATCGTGCATAAACGAATCAAGAAGAATGTGGATGTTTGAATAAGGGATCGACAAGTTTAAAAAAGTAAGTGCATGGAGTTTATTATATCCAGCCCAATCAGACCGATTTTTTTGGAATAATCTCGTTAAGTCGGGGCGCATCCCCAATAAAGCTGCTGCAATTATTAAATACCACTTAGGATAAATGACGTACTGTATTAATGCAGCCTGTATGCCATGTTGCGGCGTAGTCATTTCCTTTTTCCCTTTTCATTAATCGTTTGCGCTCCGCTCTTTACCTTTTTAACAATTCTTTTTCGCTTCTTTGGTCCAAGCTTCGGTACAATCTCTTCAATCACAACCGGTTTAACTTCCTTCCCTATATTCGGGAACAACCCCTTAAAAAACACTTTAACTTTCTTCAATAAATTTTTCATAATGTTTTCTCCTAATTCCTAATTCGTAATTGTATTCTCGTACCATTCTTGCCATTTATCTTCATCTTCAACCCGTGCCCTCATTTGTCCATGTTCGTCAATCCACATAAACTCCGGTTTAATACCAACCCATCTGCAATGACATTCTGGGTGTGCCGGGCAAACGGGCATCGAATGTTCATGATGTTCTTTCTCCCGCAAATTATCTTCCTTATTCCCTCTGTGCTTATCAATCCGTTTACGATTGCTTGTACTTCTGCCGTAATTATTTTTACCTACCCAAATTTCAGTTTCCCAAACCTTCGCCCACTTCTCATATTCCGCTCCCTTCATAGTTGTGTAATCCGGCGGAATATCTTTTCTTACTTTAAAAACTTGCCCGTTAATCTCAGCGGCACAAAATCCGCAAGCATCCGGCATGCTTAGTCCAACAACATAAGCGCCTTCTTCCTGCATTGATATAAAACCGTTATTAAAAATATAATTGGCTTCAGTAATTGCTGTCCTTTTCCAATTCCTATTAATTTCGCCCACGTCATCCTTGCAAAGTTCCCGCAACTTGCCAATTAACTTTTTCCCGTCCCCTCGTGTCTTAACGTTTTCAACAAGTGCCTCACGTACTGTCTGGATGGTGCTCTGCGTTGTGTTAGTCATCAGCACGGCGCTTTCTTCTACTGCCTGCTGTAATGCCATTGCCTCCTCAATGCTAAGTCCGTACTGCTTTGCCGCGTCCGTTACATATTTTGGTAAGCTGCTTAAATTCCCAAGTCTGAAGATGTTCCCGGTTAGATCGGTATGCGCTAAATATCGCCCCATTACATACGCGCGTAAAAGCCAAACCTTCGCTTCGTTTATTTTTGTAGTAAAGTAATTTTTAATAAAGGAATCAACCTGCTCAAGTTCCTGTGTGGTAAACATCGCCCTACTATCAAGGTCGTAATTCTTCTTTAGAAATGATGTTAGTTCCTTGTAAAAATCTTCGGGAGAAATAACCTCTTCAAAAAGGATTTGTTCAATCATTCCTAATTCTTTTAAATGCAGAATTTTTCCGTCAAGCGGTGAGATTAACACTATTCAACTCCTCCCAAATATCCTTCGGCTGTACGTAAAATCCATTCTATTTCACTTGCATTAAAACCGGTTTTATCCGAAACTTTCTTAACCATTTCAAGATATTTTTCTTCGGATATTGTTTCTCTCTTAACCTCTCGCTGTGCCGTTGCCCCCTCACTCTTCATTGTTGCAACAATAGGCTGCCCAAACACGCAATTAGCATAATGAAAATTATTTACCGTTCCCTTTGTTTCAATTCCTTCAACTTCTAAAACTTTCTGCCCCCAAATTTTAATAATTATCATTGCTGCAACTCCTTATCAATCTCAACATTACTAGCTCCTTTGTATTTTTCAATTAGCGCCTTATCATCCTCAGTTAATCCGTCACTCCCTTCCTCTCCTCCTGGCTGTCCTTGTTCACCATTGCCTACTGCCGACTGATCACTGCCAACTGCCTGCTGCTGCTGTTCTGCCGCTTGCTTATTTGAAAAAGATTGCATCTTAAACTGAACCGCAGATCTTATTACTTCACTATTTACTCCGGGGATGTCAAAAAGATTCGTCTCCTCATCAATCATTAACGTGTATTTCTCTTTGTCCTCTTCTGCCAAAACATCATTAAAGCTTTTGAAAGTCTGTAAATTCAACTTTGTTATTTCTTGCTTTAGTTTCTTATCTTCAATTTCAAACCCGGCAAAATCCAACTCAACTTTCATCTGAGTGATCTGCTGAAATAAATTCAATCCGTATTTATCCGTAACGTTAAGTGAATCTTTCAGATGCGTAAGAAAAGTTCTTTCACCCATATCCCTATTCTCGTTTACAACTCCGTCCGCGCTTTTTTCCCCTATACTCTGTGGTCGAATTGCATCACTGTGTGCGCCTAAACTAACTTCGCGCGGATCTGTTCCACTCAACCGGCAAAAAATAGAAAACAATAATGTTATCCATAAATGATATTCCATCTCACGACTATTCCCGCCTATCCCTACCCATTTCCCATCCCCTTTCTCGCTGTTCAATCCCATTATCGGAAAACGGTTTGGCGCGGTTCCGCCCATGTACGCGCTCATTACCTTTTTCAATTTCTCTAGCTGAAGCGCTCCAATTCCGCCGCCGGTGAATAGCACGAATCCTTTGGGTAATTTGTTGTTCATAAAATTACTTGCGTTCATCTTCAGCGCGTTAATAATGTAAGTTAGAATGTTAATAGATTGTTCAACTATCCCGTAACCTCTTTGTGTAAACCTAAAATCGCTCCTGGTAAAAAAGTGGAACTTTCTTACGTTATAATCCGTTGTTGCTCCTAATCGCATGTTATTGTAATGCAATACAAAATCCGGTTCTACCGGTAATTCATCCTCACCAATAAAAGCCCGTTTACCTGTTACCATTGTTTCCCAATCTTCAAGATAAGGTGTCATATAGTCTTCCTCGCCTCGCCAATTAGGATAAACCCTGCTCTTCTTCAAAACCGGTTTATAAATAATCGGGTCTTGCAAATGCATCGCTATCGGGTCGCCTAATCCGTCACGCCTAATCTCACAAGTTATGTCATCATAATCAAACCAATCCTCATAAGCGTTCCCAATAAACTTTGCAAAGTTCGCCCATCTATCGTTTGCCGGGAAAAAGAAATTCTTAAAAATCTTATCTTCCCAAATTCTTAACCTTAACTTTTCATCTTTCGTGGGTGAATAATCTGGATCACAAAAGATAAGCCTGCCGCCTCTTTGTATCCCGTCCGCCTTTGGGACTCTTCCATATTGCGACAAACCAAGCCGCCGATGGTTCTTCACCAATCTTCCCGCTTCAGTATTGCCTGCCCGTCTTAATACACGGTACGGCACATCCATGTTCTCCCAATTGATGATCCTTTGCTGTCCGGAATATTCAAAATTAAAACCTTCAATCTCTTGTAATACGGAATTCATCTCCTCCGCAAGCGGTAAAACTATTCCCCCCGATTTTCCTTGCTCGTTCAAACGTTTTTGCAACGCTTCATCCATCATCATACCGTCTAACAATTCCTCCGTACTTTGTACATGTTCTTCGGTATCTTTGGGATTTTTTGCGCTTTCGTCTAAAAATATGTTCATTGTGATGAGTTCCTATATATTAACAAACTAACAATCCGATTTAGTTATTTATTTATTCTCCGAAGGGTTGAAAATTCAACTTTCATTCTCCTTCCCCTTGATAAGGGGAAGGGTAGGGATGGGATTGTCTCTCTCGCAAATAATTTCGCAAGACGAAATAATGGTAGCTGCTAAAGTACGTTGGTATTTTTCTCTTGTTAGTTCGGTTTGTAAGTTATATTCAAAACACTTTCCACCTTTTAACGGGATTAATCCGTTTTCTATAGGATAATATTTGCCATTTTCTTTCATAATCCTTCCTTCTCAGTAATCAATATTTTGTTTTAAAGATTCAATGTACTGTTCGTGCACTTGTTCCATCGTTGGAAGTTTTTCTAAAACGAGATATTCATCATAAGTGCATTCTTCAATGTCATCCCAAGTATCGCCGTCTTTATCTGTCCACGCTAAATAATAATATCTACTTTCTTCATCGTGTTCAGTTTCGGGAGGTTCTCCGGGTTCCCAAACGAACTTCCAAAGATTATATTCGCCGTTGTATCTTGTTAAGAATACGCAAGCGTAATTTGGTTTTTCTTTTTGCCATAATAGATTTTCCATATTGTTCTCCTTTGGTTTTAATTCCTAATTCCTAATTGACAATTCCTACTTGTCCGCCTCTGGCGGAATTACTCAAGCCCCATACCTTTTAAGTCCACAAACGATCCTCCCCGCGCAAATTCATCTGCTATCTGCGACTGTTTCCAACCCGCGTAATCCTCTTCACAAAAAGAACGGAATTCAATCATTTCCTCAACATCAAACTCTAACTTATAATTTTCCCTAAAGTATTTGACATAATTACTCTCATGCGGCGGTAGTTTGTTTTCCTGTAGAAACTTCTTGATCACAAAAAACTTATTCACCGTCTCATCCAACAAACTTTCCTTCCCCTCCTCCAAAACATTTATCTCTTCTCCATTGATTTTCATTTGTTAGTCCTTCTATTTTTTTACTTTCGGTATCCATGTATCTTTTGACGACAAATGATATTTTTTGCAAAATGGACATCGATAAATACGTTGACTATATTTACATGCATACACAAAAGCCTGAAAGAAAGTTTTATAAACTTTTTTCCCGGTACACATTCTTTTTCTTACCGCCTTACCCATTGTCTAAAGATGCCCCTCTTCCCATTCCCGCACCAATATCTTTTCATAACCCTCAGGATGCTTTCTCAAATACTTCTCCGCTTCCTTTTCCGTAAACCTTCTACCATAAACTGCTTGCGTTGTATGCCCTAACTCTGCTACATAAAGCCCGTTTCTTGCCTCCTGCAACAAATAAACCGGATCTTCTTTTTTCTTCATTGTTCACTTTCATTTTTAGTTTAAGCAAATATTATTATTGGACTTATCTTCAATCTTTATACTTATAATTTTTTCTTTGGGGACCATTCCCTCAAGTTCTTCAACCGCATCTTTTAAAGTCCAAACACCTCCTGGCACTTTTGATATTTCTAATTCCTTACCAAACATTGTTTCGGCTTTTTCAACATACTCTTTATAATTTTCAGAAGTTATCTGTTCGTTAAAATCATTCCATTCGTCTAATTGTGGATGCTCGGCAATAACAAAACTTTTGCAAAAACGCGCGGCTCTTGGTAATTGGTGTGTAAATAGATTATCATCAAGCATATAGTTCAATATCTTGTAAACATTGTCCATACTTGTTATTAATTTCTTATGTGTAATGCTTAAAACTATCTCAATACCAAATTTCATTTTATTTCTTCTACTTTATTTAAAATGGTATAATCATAATCATAATCGTATTTAAAACTTATCCCCGCGCCCTTAAACATTTTGTCCAGGTCAATCGGACACAAACAATACTCATCCCTCACCTCACTATTCTCATAACCGTTGCAAAGAATTAACGGCACATCCGGGAACTCCTTTTTCAACTCTCCCACCGTTCCAATCACTTCCTCTCCCTTGTAAACCATTACACACATCTTGCTTTCCTTTCTACTTTCTACTTTCAACTAAAGTATTTCTTCTTTCCACTTCTTCAGCGCCGAAACTTCCCGAGTTAAGCCCTCTATCTTCTTTATCAACTCACTTTCATTAATATTCCTTGGCATCGTTGATTTTAAGTAACTAAGCTGCGTTATTACAGATTTCTGTATCTCAATTATGTTTTTATTTAGTCTATAAATAAATTTGTAAACCCTTGCATAAACAGCTACCTCTCTCCCCATTACTTCCTTAAAATGTGTAGCCATCAACTGATCTTTTTTCGGCTTCTTCGCTTCCGTATCTCCATAATCTCCCTTGCTGTAATTCATTAAGTACTCCGCGTCTGCTTCCATCTTCGGCAAACGGGCAAGGTAAGTAACCAACACACTAAGATAAGTGCTCATAGCATCGCCGCTCTCGTTGCTATAACCGCAAGCCAAGCCCTCAGCTATCTCTATGGCTTCCTCTAAAATCTTTTCCGCGTTTATGTCTAATCTTTCTTTCATTTGTTCATCACGATCTTTCTTATCGTTTCAAAGGCTAACGACTTGTATTCATCCATCAATAACTCAATGCATGCATTTGAGTTTATTCTTAACTCACGTAACCGGAAATACTCTTTTCTTATTCCGATATTTCTTATCGCAATAAAATCAAGCACTCCTTTCTTTTGCAATTGCTCAAACTGCTCATCACTTATTATTTCACCCAACGGATTTTTTATTTCGCTCATCTCTCAGCTCCTTTTTAAATTGAATAATTTCCTTCTTCAGCTTAATTACATACATTATTAAATTTCTTATTGCTCCCGGGATCTTCTCAATTAACCAATCCCGGTTCGTTTGGTTTTCATTGTGATCTTCCGGTCTTACCGCTACACCCAATAAATCCGTGCTCTTCATCCCTACCGTACTTGTAAATACATGATGAAATTCACTCCCCGGTATTTGCTCTCTAACCAAATCCTTAAACTCCTCATCCCGTTGCGGATTCTGCAAAGCAACATTTTTTATCCGCAAAAACAGTATGTCGCCGTCACTTTTCAATCAGCCTCCTAATATCATCAGCTATCCGGTACTCATAATTCTTTTCCTTGGTAACATCAACCGTATATCTTAACAATGTCCATCCTTCCATCGCGGCTAAGGTATATTTTTTGCAATCATTGGTGTATCCTTTTCCTCTTACATGTCTTCCTTGGCTATATACGCCTCCTTCAAATTCAAATGCAATTTTATGTGCCGGTAATGCCATGTCGAAGCGAAACCTTCTGTCCCTCAAAAACTTATATTCCCTTGTTGCCTTAAATCCAATTGCGCTCAAAGCCGAAACAATTTTCCCGATAACATCCTCCTCATCCTTTTTCTTAATCCTAATCTTAATCGTACTCTCTTTATCATCAAATCTTTCAATCTTGTTATTTTGCAATTTTGCAACTGCTCCCGCTGTCCATCCGCTAAACCTTCCCATTACGCTGCCTCCTCTTCCGGTTGATCGAACAAGTTTAGCATAAATGGAGCTAACCTTTTCTCAGCAATCTTTATGTAATTTTCGTTCAACTCTATCCCTATGAAATTTCTTCCGCTCCTCAGCGCAACTAAACCGGTTGTTCCGGCACCAAAGAAAGGATCAAGCACTATCGCCGGTTTTACTTTGTCCGTCTCACACTTGCAAGTTTTCTTCCAGCCTATTGTTTTGGTTTTTCTTAGCTGCCCGTGTTCGTGAATATAATTTATGTACTTTTTCTGCATTAAAGGATCACCCGGGTACAACTCCTCCGCTTCAATTCTGCTCTCATCTCTTTCTGCAACTATGGTTTGTTCCCTCATAAATGCGTTAAGCTGCTGCCCCGTCTCCGCTTCATTGTACTTGCTGTTATACATCCGCATTTTTTGTTCTGTATCCTCATTAACACTTGTCACCCTATCAACCGAACCTCGGTTCGGTTGATCTTTCGGCGTTATTTGATGCTCGGTTGCTCTGCTTCGGTATTGTTTGTCTGCATCTTTCAAGAAATCTCTTTTAGAAACTTTCTCCAAAATCCTTTCATACGGCTTCCCGCATTCCGCACAAACTCCGCGTTCACTCGTTCCGGCAAGTATGCAAGGTTCAATCAGCTTTTGAGGAAATGTAGCAAAGTGCGCCTCCGCAAACGGCGTTGTGGTTACCTCCCAAACACTCCGCTTATTCCTTCCCGAAGGATCACCAACTCCACGTTTCTGTCCTATATTGGTTGACATATTTGCTTTATACAACGGGTCATCAGCATTAAGCGTCTTCCCTCCAATCCTATCTTTCTGCTCATACATCTTTTTCAAATCACTTGGACCACTCGCCGGTTCTTCTCTTATCGCTTCTGCGTCGTAATAATACTTTTGACTTTTCGTAAGCAAGAATATGTACTCATGCGCTTTTGTTGGTCTATCCGTTACACTCTCCGGCATCGGGTTCTTTTTGCTCCAAATTATATCGCTCCTTAACCACCAGCCGTCTTGCTGTAAAGCTATTGCAACTCTCCAGGGTATTCCTATCAGATCTTTTGGTTTTAAAATGGTATGTTTCTTTGTGGTATGCCCTTTGGTTGTGCCGTAACTATCGGTTTTCAGTCCAAAGTTTTCAGTTTCTTCTGTGTGCCCGCTTGCATTTCCGCTTCCCCAATAACTATCGCCAAGGTTCAACCATGCCGTACCGTCCTTTCTCAATACTCTTTTTATCTCACGGAAGATTTGTACAACATGTTCTATGTAAAGCTCCGGCGTTGGTTCAAGTCCAAGTTCCCCTTTCCATGCACCGCACTTTAAACAGAAACCGGAAACATATTCTTTCTTTTTAGTCGCGTAAGAATTATTGTTGTTTTTAGCGTTGCCATAATCTAAAGTAGTCTTCGCCCCAATTTTCCCTTCAGCTAATTGATTTGTTTTCTCTTCAAACTCATGTTCACAAGTATGATATTTGGAATTTATTAGTGTGGCTATTCTCTTTTCTTCCGGTCTTCCGTCATTCTTCAATCCGCTTTTTGAAAAATCTTTCTGCGCTTTGTCTTTTACAGAAATACTATTATCAAACTCATGCTCACAACTAACACCTTTTGCCCAATTCTCTTTTGCCTTTTGTCCGGGGGTATCCCTTAATGTGCTTTTGCTGCTGCATCCGCCTAAATTATGTTTCTTTTCCCCTTCATAAAATTCATGTTCGCCGCATGCAGTGTACCCTTCCGGCTTCCATATCTGCGGCTGTGTTCCGTAATTTCTAACTCCATAATAAGGTGGTGAAGTTATCATGCAGTGTACCCTTCCGGCTTCCATATCTTTCAACCTTTCGAGTACATTCCCTTGTAATATTATATTTCTCAATACTTGCATCCTTTGGGACAAATAGCTTTGCCGCTTTGCGTATAATTAACATTCGTAAAACACTTTGGGCAAAAGCCTAACAAATGGCAAACCTTTGTGTAGTAGTATTTAATTTTATATTTCAGTTTCAAACTTAACATATATTTTCCTCAAAGTTATTATATAAGATAAATCATATATTAACATTTATAATTTTCTTCTTAGCTCACCCATCCATACGCTCGCGCAACTATGTCATGCCGTAAGGGGATTTCATACTTCTTTTCAAAATCAGATTTCTTTCTCCCCCCTCTTTTTGCATTATCCTTTTTATGCTGCGCTTCGTCATTTTCCCTAAAACACTTTTTACAGATAAATCCCTTCCTATCAATTTCCCCTCCGCATTGTTTACAGTTCTTCACCTTCAACAATCGGTGAGCACACCCGCATTCACAACAGCAATGTGTTACCGCTTTGTTTGGAGATGTTACCTCGTTATTACACGGCGGATATTCACAAATCCGCTTCTCTCTCATTTTAACTTGTCCATCAATAATCATAAATTTCCCTTACATATTCGGCTAACTTTACTGTGCGCCGCAAGTCAAGATTCATCTTTTCCGCTATCATCTTCAGCATCTTGTCCGGTTCAACTTCTTCCCTTAATAAGTCGCTCTTAATATCCATAAACCGCTCTGCAAGTTCCCGCAACTTGCTTTCACTCAGTCCGTCTATTCCATCTGCCATGCCTGCTACTCCTTGCGTCTCAAGCGCCATAATATCGTGGTTTAATATTGCTACAACGTCCTGCACATCCTTGCTGTATCCCGCCGGGTGATCGATTTTATTTCCTAAGTTCATAAGCTTTTCCCCTTCCAATACCCAAAGTCCGGAGGGAGAAATTTTAACTAAAAGAATTTGTACTTTGTGCGTCTCTTCATCATCTCCACAAATAGCAATGTTGTTATTCCAAGTATTCCACCTTACCATTTCGTAAAGCTTCACTTGCTGCTTATTGCTGAAGTTGTAAGTCTGTGCATCAATCCCCTTGGCAATTATCTCCTGCCTTAATTTTTCGTTCTGGAAGTGATCACTGTTTGCGGATTTTATGTTCGGGAATGCTTTTAAGAAGATTGAAAGGATATCGCCTATTTTAAGATAATCAACCGGACAACCTGGCGTTGGTTCGATTATTACAAGTACATCAATTACCGGCTTTTTGTTCGTAAGAATAACCTCAATCTCTGAATCGATAAACAACTCCATCCTCTTCGCGTCAATCGTTTCACCGTACCCCAAACCGATAATAAACCTATCCTTTGTTTTCCCCGCGTCATACGCAAGGCATCTTTCGCGTTTGTCCCCTTCAATCTTCAGCACTTCAATACTTGAAAACGTGCTTGTGTTCCCGTTGTCTAATTTTCGGTAAACCTTCTTCGGTTTGTAATGAATTTTGTTCTTTATGCTTGTGTCAACAGCTTCTTTTAGTTTAAAAGAATACGGCTGGTAAAAATTATCCTTGCTTATCGGCTTAACACAACCAAACCGGCAATTCGCGCGTAATGGATTTGTCCTGAATTCTTTTTCAAACATCTCTTTCGTTCTTGCCGGGTTAAAATCCCAGGTTGTGGCTTTCATTCCATACATGTCGGGATTCTTTAACTTCCCTTGTTCGTCCAACTCTTGTGAAAGTTCAAACCGGTAGTTTGTTAAATCAAAATCTGTTTCGTTCGGATAAGCCCATTCCATTGTTTTCCCTATGTTGCCCGGAAAACTTGCCTTTGTGTTGCCTAAAAGAAGCTCCAACAATCCTTCCGCCTGCGCGTAAGTTACTTTTGTTTCTGCTCGCGAAAGTTCGTCTGCATAACCCCTAAGCATGTGTATTCCTTCCGGCGCTTGTTTGCTGCTGTTATAAGATAAAAGCCTTATGCTTCCTCCTCCGCTCTTCTTTACCGGGAAAACTATTTCTTTCTTTTTCAGATCTCCAAACTGTTCCCGAAGGTCTAGCCCGGCGTATCTCTCAAACCAATTATCTCCCGTTTTCGGGTCTTTTGTTAGCTTCAGTACATTTTTCACACTTTCAAAGAACGCTCGCTTTGCTTGTAATTCGTTTACCATACTAACGTTCACAAGATCAAAGGTTTTTTCCGGAGGATACGGCACCAATGATCCCGTAACTTCTCCAAAATATTCATGTGGATTTTCTAAACAGCTTATCCTGTAAGTTGCGTAAGCAATATCACCCTCAGCCCAATAGTTCTTCCCTCCCTTCATTCCAACCAGCAACACTATTTCGTGAAATTTCTTATCCCATACAGAGGGATCGTTCCCCCAAACGGCAAGATAAGCTTCTCGCTGAAGTTTGCCCGGCTCTCTCCCTAAGAATTCTCTTAGGAAAGAAATCACGTCCGCAACCTCACCAACATCGCGCCGGTAAATTGTGTTTTTACTCGTTTGTATCGATAATGTGTACTTCCGTTGGTTCTCTTCGTTCTGCCACCTTCTCTTCGTTTTGGGCGAATAACTCTCTAACCACGGCGTTAATTTCGATTGCTCTGTTTCTAAATCTAACATAAGTGTCGTCTGATAATACTTGCATTGCTATAAATAGTGTGTCTAAAACTTCCTTAACTTGCGTTAGCCCCTTAGCTACAATTTCCAAATCCACAAATGCCTTAAACTGATTCCTCAACTCCGCAATTGCTTTTATCCGCAGCGTATCTCTTGCATAAAAGTTTCCCGCTTCAGCTATTGCCTGTCCTATCCTTTTGTTTAGTGCATCCTTTTCTTTTTGTAGCTCAATCATTCCCGCTTCTGTGCTAACCTCGGTCGCACAATCCAAGAAAGTATCAACCTTCTTGTTCAACTCTTGCAGCTCACTTACAACATTTTCGCTTTTCTCTTTCTGCTCACCTTGTATGCTCTCAAGATTAAGCACACTGTACCTCATCCCCGCAAGAATATCAATTACGTTGTTTACAATTATTTCACTTTTGTTCGTTATGGCAATAGCATTTGCCGTAAGGCTAAGTTTATTCTTGTGCGCTTGCTTCATCGGTCTGGACCTGCGCGTCTTCTTCCCCTTTGGCTCATCAATGTACTCCGCTTTTATCCTTGCTATTTTGGAAGTGCTCTTGAAGCCGTATTTTTCCATTATTTCACGAAAGGGAGTGTGCTTCTTGATAAGCTCAACTATTTCTTGGTCGAATTCTTTTGTCCGCATAGGTATAGACCGTTCTTATCTACTGTTCTTTTTGTTCTGATTTTTCGGACTGTTCTGCAACATCTGTTCTACCCGCATCATTTAAGGGGAAAATGTTAGTCTGTTCTACTTTTTCTTCACTGTTCTGCTCTTCTTTCGGTTGTTCTATTTCTTTCGGTTCTTCCGCTTTATCCCGTGCTTGGCTATCCGCTTTCTCTTTTTCGTAAAAAGGAGTTACTGCGGAAATGATCGATCGGAAGCAAATCATATCAATCTCTGCATGATAGAGAATGTCTCTTTGCGGCACATAGCTAATTAACAGCCTGCTTGCATGTATTGCAATGTGATCAATAATGCTGATATTCTTCTTCCCGTTTGTAAGTGTTGTATGCTTTTTCAAAAACACCCGTGCAAAATCAAATACCGGTTTATCTTCCGACTTCTCAAAACCCGGATCAAGCGAAATCTTTTCAAAGTTATATTCAAACGTATCTGCATTAGTCCCGTCAACCATTAACAGAAAACGCATAACGTTAATGTTATCCCAATTACACTCAAACATGATCTTCTTGCATTGTAAAACGTTTAGAACAAGCCCTTTGGCTGTAAATATTAACGGCATTGTGGCTTTTCTTCCGATGTGATTAAGCTGCTGAGATAAGTTACCCATCACTTGTATTATCCCTAATTGCGCTCCCTCATCTTTTGTTGCCGCAACTCCACCAATAAAGTAATTTGTTTCCAATTGTCGCTGTTCAATTTTTTCAAGCCGTTCCATTAACTCCCTCATCTTACCTTCAGCGTACATACTTAATTCTAATAGTGCATTCCGATTCCTTTCAATAATTTGATGCCCTACCTCCTTTATCGTGTTGATTATCGGTGAAAAAATAAATGCCAAGATTGAAATGAGTAACTTTTTCATAGTACGTTCCTTTGTGTTTTGTTGTTTGAATTTTGTTATTTTTTTTAAAATGGAAGGTCTTCTTCCGTTCCTGGTTGTAATTCTCCGCGCTCTTCTTCCTGATGACTTTGTTCGCCGCTTTCGCTTTGCGCCTCACCTTTCCGGTCCAACGTAATAACTTGCTTTGCTACAACTTTGGTATTGTAGTGAGTTACCCCATCTTTCTCATATTTGTCAGTTCGCATTTCTCCGGTAACTAAAACCTTTGCCCCTTTTTTCAATCTCTCCTTTATGTAATCTGAGGGGTTCCAAACTGTAATGTTATGCCAGTCCGTTTCCTTTTTCCACTCTCCGGCTTTATCCTTCCAACTTCTTTCCGTTGCAATACTAAATGATGAGACAGTGCTTGACCCCGCTGTTCTCGTCTCGCAATCTTTCCCCAACGTTCCTAATAGTGTAACCTGATTTAATGTAAATGACATATTCACTTCTTTGTTAAATAATAAAATTGCTTATTTGATAATGTACTTTCTTAGCCGTGCCTTCATTTGTTGTAATCTCAAACTCTAACCGTCCGGTAAAATTTGGGCGAAATCTCCCGCTCATCAACAGAACTTTTATTATTTTCGATTCGTAAAAATGGCGTTGGCTTACGCCTAAGTCTTCGTTGTTTACCTCAATCCTTTTCAACTCTCCCCGTCTCCACCTGGTAACTATCTTTGTCGTAATCTCCCCTTGTGTTTTCCCCTTGTTCGTTAATTCGGAAAATATTTTTTTGATCTCTTCAACATCAAATCGCGGCTTAGTTCTCATTCTTTTTTCCATGCTTCAGCTCCTATGTTAATTTATTAAAAATTACATGTGTTAACTTATTTCATTTTTTAATTATTTACAAAAACTATTTTCCAATCACTTCCATTTTTCTAAAATTTGCAACATACCCGGCAATAAACTTCTCAGCTTCTAACATTGCTTCGTTCTCGCTGTTCACTATGATATCGCTTTGCAAACTTTCATCTCCTTTATTATTCGGGAGCTTTACAACATATTTTATTTTCTCTAAGTGAACAGCTTTGGTAATAATTGCTACCGTCATTTCATTTATTCTGCCTATCCTCATCCATCTTCCAAACTTATCGTCAGCTTCAGTTGTGCTGTAACGTTTCTCCCAAATAATTGGGGCAATTTTCTCCGTTCTCTCTCTACTTGCTTTCTCCATAATCGGAGTATTTTCGGAAGCGATAATATCATCTTCCTTCATTGCTCTTAACAAACAATCTTCTTCATTTCCCATTGTCTTTTTCTCCTTCATCTGTTGCAAGTGGGTTGTGTGTCTGTTCGTATTTTAGTCTTTCCAACAAACTTTCATTCTCTGCAATAGGAATTTGAAAATTAAAACCCCAAACCGCCTGTGCAGACTTGAATGTTTTTATCCTTTCATCAATTCTGATTATACGTTCTTGTTCTTCTGTATTCTCTTTGGCTATGCGGGTTAAATTATCCTCATAATATTTAATCACACTCAGCAAATCAGCGGTTGTTGCCGTGTGTATAGTCGCAATTTCAAGCTCGTTTGTCTCTGTGTTAAATACTCGTATCCCGTAATCACTGAACATTCTTTGCATCTCTCCAATGGTCATAGGTATTTGTTCTGCAATCTCTTTCACTTGTTTCCGGTTAAATACTTTTTCTAAACTCATACTTTTTTCTCCGTTTTATTTAATAGTTTTTCCACTTCTTCAATAGCTGTTTTTCTTGATCGCTCTTTCAACCAAAATCCCCTAGGCATATCAGTAGTTCTATATTCCCATTCTCCACTTTTCATACGCCGGATAAGGTCTCCATTATCACTCCTCCACGTTGTGGGGTTATTCGAAGAACAATGCCATGTTGTCATACCTTTTTCTCCGCTATGCTTTTTGAATTAATCATTCCCTTAAGAATCGAACTAAAACTTTCTTCTCCTGGTGGACTTTCTTCGTTATTGTGCAGCATCTTTTCCGCTTCAATTTTCTCTTTATTCTTATCCAACTCTGCCAATTCTTCGCGGTAAATAATTATTGCATCCTCAATCTTTCCTTCAATCCTTGAAAAAAGATACCGGAAGTTTTTCTGTTCTGCTGTAAAATCTTTGTACTCGATAAAAACATTAAGTGCAATTTTGTAACATCTATCTCGAGGAAAAACACTCTCAGAAATGATATTAAACAGCCTTGTCCTTACCGATTTTGTTATATCCAACTCCCAACAGTAGTGCCCTATCATGTCATTTAATGCTGCTTGTAAAAAGTAAAGATCGTTAAAATTTGAAAACGTAAAGAAGTAAGGAGTTTCATCTGCTTTTGTTTCCTCTTCTTTACTTTTGTTTTCTATAGTTTTCTTTACTTTACTTTGTGTACTAAACTCCGGTGCATTTCCCGTGTTAATGGTGGTTTCCTCCGGTATTACTCCGGTGGTAATTGGGGTTTCCTCTGGAAATAACTCAAATGTTGTTACTTTCGGTGTTTCCTCTTCATCAATCAAATTATATTCATGACTAATAACACTATGTTTCCGCTTTGCATCGGCACAAATTTTAAGATACCTTTTTTGTATTCCTCTCCCGGTTAAAACCTTGTACTTGTCAAATAACTCTTTACTAAAAAAATCTCTTTTCAATAATTCTGTTATAACCCCGTCAACAATTTCACTCAAATTATCACATCCCGGCGCTCTCAATTTGCTTACAAACAAAACCTTAACATCTTCGTCCCATTTCGTTAAATATCCGTTTCGGTAAATACGTTCGAGCAATCTTGCTGTAATTGCCTCCCCAATCAATCCGTACTTAGCCGGGATAAATTCAGTTTTCTCATCTTCATAAAAGTCAACGTTATATGGGAAATAACTTATCCCTACTTTTGTCGGACGCGCCATAATAAAGCCTTTGTTAATTTAATTTTACTTGATAATGGACCAATACCGCGCCCCCATCATTCCAAAGAAACGAACCGCGCCCTAAACCGGTGTACAGTTCAAGTTTCCGTTCGCCGTTCTGTATTTCTATGCCGTATTTAATCTTACTTGAGGTCAAGTGATCAACCGCCTGCGTAAATGTCATTTTCTTTTCAACAATTACATTCGCCGAATGGAAAAGAACATCTCTCTTTTTCCTTCTTTCCTCCAAAAGCCCAATAATCCATGCAATCATATTTTTCCTCTTTGGTTTAATCATCCCTTCCATTTCTGTTACGTGCTCTATCTCTATTTCCATAAATACCTCGTAGTTAAATATTAATTAATTCTTGATTTAATCTAATTTGCCCGCCGTATCTTTCTGCTAGTCCCAAAACACAAAGCTTAGAAATAGCATTGTTAAATGATCCGCCGTTATGCTCATATCCCGTCATTTCTCCCAACGCGCCTTTACTAAAACTATGTTCTGAATTTAAAAGCAATATTTCATAAATCTTTTTGCTCGCTGCCGGTAGTTTTTCCAACCAAATGCGAGGGCTATAATCACCAACCCCCGGCTGAACTCCTTTTGATTTTAAATATTCTACTCCACCTTGGTTTAACAAGAATGTATTCGTTCCGTTCTTATCAATTAATCCCTTTGTCCTTAGTTCACTTATCGAATTATTGAATGAACCTCCATTCGGCGCATATCCGGTCATTGCCCCTATTTGTGTTCTACTAAATGAACTATATGGTCTTACTGCAAGGAATTTAAGAACCTCAAAAGCGCATTTACCGAGCTGTATATTTTCTATACCCGGGTTAAGTAAAACTGCTGCTTGACTATTTGGAAGAAATTTTATTTCATAATCATAAGTCTTTCCCCCAATTCTTGGCTTAATTTGTTCTCCACCAAGTGCCGCTACAAATCCAATAGGCTTTATTTCTTCTTCGGTAGGAATATTCACCATTTCAAATTTTTCTATAACTGAATTTGCCCCTTTTATCAGATCAGCAATAATTTTACTAACAGAAGCTTTAAGAGAATTTATTTCTTTGACCGTCTTAATTAAGCTCTGTCTGTTTTCTTCCAAACTGCTATTTTCAGTTTTTAACTTTTCAATTTGTTCTACCTCCTTCGGACTAACGTTTATCGTTTTCGGAGTTCTCTCAATAATTGTTAGTTTAGTTTTTAGATTCGTATTCTCCCTCCTCAGATCATCAATTGTCTTCTGTTCTTTCTCCGCCTCTTCCGGTAGGTCTTTCAATCTTCCCAATAACTCTTTTATTTTGTCCGATGGCTTCGGTACTTCAACTATACGGCTTCCGCTCCTTGGGTGGTTAGTCTTTACCTTCTCTACATGAAATCTCGTCACCTCGTTGCTTATAGCCGGACCAAAAGCAAAAAAATCACCTTCTCCCAATGCGCGAAGACTTAACATATCCTGCTTTGTTGACATACCCAATTCCTCAGCTGCTCGCTTCATATCAACATCTAATCCGGTCCGCCCTATAAACTTGTTCAAAGTTTCGGCCGCTGCGTCTTTGTGAAGTTTGCTTATTCGCTGTGTTGCTAAAATTGCAGAATATCCCCGCTTTCTTCCTCGTGTACAAAGATCAATTACTGGTTTTGCGCTGCTTACATTCCCGTTCTGTGGGCAAAATTGATGCGCTTCATCAATTACGATTAAACAAGGCTTCCAATAATTCTTTGGCAAGTTCACTAAACGGTGAAGGAACCGTTCTACAAAAATAATCCGGTGATGATGCTCTAGTTCCGAAAGATCGATTATCGCCGAAACACTTAACTCCATTAATGATTTTGCCATCTGATCAGCATACTTAATGCTTAACGGATAATCGCCTCCCTCTCCAAAAACTACATAGTCAAACTTCTCGCGCAAGGATGAGAATTCCCCTTCGATATCCAAAATAATTTGCTGCACTTTGCCGTGGGTTTCTTCCAACAGCTTCCTTAATAGGTAGCTTTTCCCTCCTCCGCTGTTCGCCTGCACCAGCGCTCGCGTCTCTATCAATTTTTGAATACTTATCCCTATTCCGATATCAGCTTTCATTTTTTGCCTCATCCATAAACTTTACGGAACTAATAATATCAAACATCATTTCCATTTCCGGGTTTCTCCAGGCTGCGTTCAAATATGTTAGCTGCATTGGTTCTTCGTCTGCATAATGATGTTTATTCTCTTTAATATGCCGCAAGCATGCTTTCTCCGTAAAAAAACAATTATCGTAACTAACTATTTCTTGATATTCCGTTCTTTCAAATCGATCTTGATATTCACTATCACCCATATCCTCATACCCGGCTTCTTCCTTATCGGGGATCTCATCATAAAATTGGCTTTCATCTTTATCAACATATCCGTGCCCGTCCGATTGGCACAAACTCTCTCCATAAACTCTATCAGTCTTTTTTACCTGGAAGAAATAAGGCTTTGCGGTCGCCCTATTATCCTGTGTGTTGATCTCGTTTTGCAAGTTCTTTAAGAACTCATACTGCTTTTCCGTAACCTCAATTAACGGCATACTATTTCTCCTTTGAATTTATTTTAGTTTCTCATATCAATAAAACTTTCCTGTGTCCAATAAACCTTCCACCGGTTCCAGTAATTGCCCGTTGCTTCGCATTCGCTTTCACCCGGTTTCTCTATCTTCGCTATCACTGCTTTTGCAATTAACTTTTTGTTGTAATAAAAGAAAATTGTGTCTCCAACTTTCGCCTTAACTGGCCAAAGAAAAGCCCAAAACTCCCAACTGTCTTCCGGCGGCTCTTCCCAAAAATGCCCGATCACTGCATCTGATACGTTAATTTTCATTGCTGTTCTCTCCAACTTCCTCTTGTGGTAATTTTACATTTGTAAAACATAACACACCTCTTTTCTTTGGCGCTGTCTTGTGTATTAATGCCGGAAGACAAGTACTCTCTATTTCCAAAATAAATCCATCCTCTCCTGGAACAGAGAAGAAAACTTTGGAGTTTTCATTTATGTATCCATTTTCAATGCCAACCTTAACTTGTTCTAATAATCTTGCAACTATCATATTATTTCTCCTTAAAATTTCTTCCCGTGTTTATGTTCCCTTGTTTTGTTGTACTCCATCTTCAGCTTCACATGCGCGTCAATATCAATGTTCAACAGTCCGCAAAGATGAAATAACCTTATAAACGTATCGGAAATTTCATCCTCAAACCGGTCTTTTATGTACGCCTCAAAACCTATCTTGTTAAAATCTTCCGAACTGTTTGCCGCAGTATCGAATTGATATAGCTGAAGTTCCGCCCATCTGTTATGCCTAAGCGCCTCCATTGCTTCGCTGAGTTCTGTAACAATTAACATAAGATCCCGTGGAATAACCAAATCTTTGTTCTCTTCCGTTAAACTGTGGAAACCTTTTGCTTTTGCATTCTCAAAACACTCTTTTGATAATTTATTTAGTAACATTTCCTACTCCTTCGGGAAATTCATTGTGTTCAACTCCGTCCAACAATCGCCCCGCTTTTTTCTTCCCAACTCTTCTTACATTTCTTCCAATTCCGTTTTCACTTGCTATACCCGTATCCATCGAACCATCGAACCAAAGAGTTCTGCCTTTGTGTATATCCGGTTCTGGCACCCATTCTCCCCATTGCTTAAAGAAAAATGAAACGTTTGCCTCTTTACATTGATTACGTAAACTGCGTACCCAATCTGGGTGTAATGGTCTTGCATGTGGCCCGCTTTCTCCTCCGCAAACAACCCAATCAATTTGTCGTGGGAGAATTCCATCACAACTTTTATAATTACCAAACCATACCGGTTGTAGTTCAATTGCTTTTATCATTGGCTCAATGCTTAACCAAATCTTTACCATTGGGAATCTTCCCTTAAGCTTTAACAATTTCGGTATTCGTGTGTCTGCACTTTGTTGATCACTTATCGATGTGCCATACCAAATATTTTTACAGTTAGAAAACATCTCTCCAACTTTAGTGTTATTTAATGTAAGGTTTACCCATTTGGGGTCAATGTGATTCATTGGAAAGGAAAAGAATTCATACATCCGCTCCGGTCTTTTTGTTAAAATTAAAAATGTATGGTTTTCTGCGCGTTGCATTACCATAAATACTTTAAAAATAAGTTCAAACGGAATATCTTTATGGAATAAATCTCCCATAAATTGTACTCCTATCATTTGCGGTTTACGCCATGATAAGGGTTTGGCTAACTCACTATTCTTTATTTCATATTCAAACACTTTTGTATCAAAAGGCAATCGATTCCCTACCCGATTATTCATCCCCTCAGCCCAACAATTACGGCATCCTTCGTCTACGTGTGTGCAGTGATAACCTTGCCCACTCTCACCTTTTATTATGGTTTGTATCGGGTTCCAAGATTTTGTTAAATATTCTATGTTTGTATCTGCTGCCATTATTGCTCCTTTATCTATTCTCTGCTAATATTTCTAAATGGTTATATTTCCATTGCGATACGAAACGATTTTCCTTCAAATCCTCCTTTACCGAAGCGATTAGCTCTTTTTCCCATTCCGTTAAGCCTTTCTTTATTTCCGCTTTCTTCAAATTGTCTTCGATAAATTTCTTTCGTAAATCCATTTTGTCACCGGTTTAGTTAATTCTTTTAAATTCTATTTTCCATACCCAAGGATTTTTCTCCCAGGAGCCTTTTCCGTTTATCTTTTCCCATAGTTCTTGATAATATTCTTTAGCCGCTTCCTCGTCAAGAAAAATATTGTCATGGTTGTAATCTTTGCATAATTCTTTATCAATACCCTCAGCAATGCAATCTACGCCGCTAATGTTATTTAATCTCTCAACCACTATATTAACTATTTCAAGCTGTATCCTTGAAGCTTTGCGAGGCATAAAGATTGACGGTTTCCATTTTGCCTTTGCTCCAACCGGTACAAACAAATCATCAGCTTTATAATAAATTGTACCAAAGAAATCTGTTCCAAATGTTTCCCTTACCCAAAGTTGATCACCAATTTTACCATAAGGGCAATAAACCGAATGTTTCCCAGATGATATTTCGAAATAGTGTTTTGGATTTTCTTCAAGACCACCAATCCCGGCATATTTCCATCTACCTGGATTTTCGTTTATATAATCCAGTTTATTCATTCTTCGCGTCTGCGTTTTTCTTCCCTCCAAAATTGCCTTAACCATTTCATTTGAAAATAATATTGGATGCTCTTTCATATCTTTTCACTCTCTTTCATAATTTCAACAAGATATCCACGATCAATTTTTGCCCAAGCCGCAACCATGCCGATTTTCTTCTTCCGTTCCTTTGTCGGTCTGTGGTATATTCTCGCAAATTCTTCTGCCCATTCTTCAAAATTTTCTTCAAGCGGAAGAAACCCACAGGGGAATAATTTCATTATCGGCAAGATGAGTTGTTTGTTCTGCCCTCTAAAACCTATCGGGAAATTTCTCTTCAACGTCATTACATATAACCACCACCCGCCGAAAAACCAATTACTTGAATTATAAAAAGTAAAAACAAAGCATGGTTTAATTTCAACAACATCTCTTTGTCTAATTGATTCAAGATGCGCTTCTTGTTTTTCCCTTCTTTCCTTATGTACTTCCTCCCATGTTATTGGTTTCCATTTTTCCACAACACCAAAACCTCCATACGCATGTTTGTAAACCGAAGCAACGTTCTTAGCAAGCGGTTTCCAGTTGAATCTTTCTGCCCATGCTGAATAAACTTTGCGCGTCATGGTTATGTTATGGCTATCAGCTAACATTCGTAATTCCTAATTCCTAATTATTTCAAAGTATCCGTCATACAGCTCAATTCGTTGTGGAATTTGCTCAATCAATTCGGGTCGGTGAGTAATAACTATTGTATTGTAAACTCCAGAACGTTTGTGCGCTTCTTCAATTACCTTAAAATAACGCTGTGCATTTTTTAAACTCAATGGTCCATCGCTCTCATCCAAATATCCGGTATCGGCTTTTATTGCTCCCTGTGTTCTCTTGAAATGAGCAATTGCAAGCTGTAGCGCCGTTTCAACTTCAACCTTCTCTCCGCCGCTCTTGTACATGATGTTACAAATACCGTCTTCATCCAAAACTTTTATCTTAAATACTTCTATCTGCTTTTTCTTATCCTTGGTGAAAGCTGTAGTTTCAAAAACTATTCGGAATTTGTTTTCGTAATAGCTCAAAGATTCGTTTGTTAGCCTTGATATTTCAGATCCGGAGATTTCCAACTTAAGAACCGGAATTCCGGTCTTTGACATAGATTCCCGCACGACATTCCACTGCTTTATTTCTTCCTCAACAAATAATCGTTCCCCGTTCTTGCTGTTTATCTGATCTTCTAAAAACTGCTTTCTTACTAACTTTTCATTCAATTCAACAACCTCTATCTGGAGATCGTTTATTTTCTTATCCAATTCTTTAAGTATAATTTCCGCTTCTTCAAGTTCTTCCCTTTTTGTCCGAATAGTCAGTTCGCAATGTATCCTCGCCGGTTTTAGCGTCTCATTAAGTTTTAATTTGTTTGCCGCTAAATCTTTATTCAAATTTTCTTTCTTCTCATCATACTTAGCCGCCGCGCTATTTTTCTTCTCCAAAAAGAAATTTAAGATCGTTCCTTTTTCTTTTTCTAATAGTTGTTTATAGGTAAGTATTTGATTTTCAACATCTTGTAAGTTATTTGTTAGCCTTTCTTGTATATTAACAACTCTTTCTTGCAAAGACTTAATATTATTACGTTTAACCTCATTTATCTGATTGATGCTCTTAATTTCGTTTTCCCATAACTCGGCGTTCTTTTCTGCTTCAGCAAGTTCCTTATCAAGCTCTTCCCAATTAGTTTTAGCAAGTTCCGCTAACTTTCCAGCAACTTCCTTAATTTTTACACGCAATGCGTTCACGTCTTCATTTATCAATGCTATTTGATCGGTAAAATTCTCTTTGATCTCCTTCTCTTTGGCTTTTATCTCTTCATCAGCCTCAGCCAAAAACTCTTCTGTGTTTTCAATTTCCCAAAATATTGCATCGCGCTCTTCTTCCTTACCTACTATTTTAGTATCATAATCATTCTCAACATCTTTTAGCTTGTCCTTGCTTTCCATCGCTCTTGTAAGGAACATACAACCCCGTCCTACAACTTCGCTGCATGGTACTTTATCAATTGTTGAGATTTCTTCCTTTAACCGGTCTAACCCGGTTTTCTTTAATTCCTCTAAAGATGCAATTAACTCATTTACCGTAGTAAGTTGATGATCTTTCTGAGATTTGACTTTATCCGTATTCGCGTAACTTTCGCGCAAAACTTGTAAAAGTTTTTCTTCCCCTTCTTTTCCCTCTTGCAATTTCCCAATTTCTAAAAGATGCTCTTTCTCTTTTGCAAGCAATTCTGCGGCTTCCTCGCTCCGTTTTTTCTTTTCGTCAAGATTTAACGCAATCGTTCCCTGGTTCCCGAGTATCGTCTTACTCCGGGTTATCTTCGTCTCAAAATATATTTTTTGAATTTCATTATTTTTAATTTCTTCTTCATAATCAAAATTCTGCTGAGTGATTCCCGTTTTCTCTTTCTCGGCTTCTTCATTAAGAAAGTTCTTCTTTGTGTCAAGTTCCTTAATGTGTTTATCAAATTCATTCGAAGCGTTGAATGTGTTTATCTCAGCCGTTTTCTGCCCTTCAATTTCCTGAAGTTCAAGTTCTTTTTTCTCGTCAAGGAATTTAACATCTTCCACAAGTTCATTTATCTTTACAGTAATTTCTTCTTGCTGTTCAATTTTAAGATTAAGTTCTGCTATTCGAATATTGCAGTTCTCTATCTCTTCCCTAACCAACTTTATTTTCGCTTCGGTTTCTTTTTTCGTGTTGGTGGTTTCTTCCCGTTCATAAATTTTCTTTTCGATATCCTCTTTTGAAGTATTGCACTCTGTTTTTTCTTCGGTAAGGGTTTTTAGTTCGCGTTCCAAAACTTCTAATTTGTTTTGCTCTTTTTGAAGATATTTTTTTGCATTTTCTTCGCGCGGGCTGTATTCGTTAATACCAAGAATTTCATAAAATAATTTACGCAAGTCTCCTTCTTGTAAAGAAAAAATTCCCTTACTCGCCTGCGCTGCAAAAACAGACGTGAAAAATAATTTTTGTGAACCGAAAAGTTTAGTCACTTCTCTATCGTAACTTCCTTTCAGTCCATCGTTCAAGGCTATCCCATCTTTGTATAAGTAAGCTTCACTTTTACCGGTAAGCGCGTCAATCATTAACTTTGATTCATAAATGTTTTCGTCAAATGAAAATTTTAGTATGCGGTATGAGTTTTTTAATTCGAAGTGTTCTTCTAACGTTCCTGGTTTGCTGGGGAGTTCTCTGTATGGTTGTGAATTGTCAATCAGTGTTGTTTTGCCGAAGCCGTTGTCTCCGGTTATGGCTATTAATCCCGGTCCAAATTGGCTAAAATCAATTTCAATTTCTTCTAAACCTAATTTTTTCCGTATGCCGATGGCACCGCGTAATTTTAAACTTAGTAATCTCATCTTAGAACTCCTTTGAAATAAAAATAGAACGGCAGTTTGCACATTAAGAGATTGAGCTTTAATGCGAGGGAAGTCAAACTGCCGTTGGGAAAAATTTTTATTTTGCTCAATCTGTATCTCAAACTTAAAAAATGTTATTTTATAAAACAATACATGTATTAACTTTTCTGCAAATTATTTTGTAACCATCTTCGCCGTCTCATTAGTTCGGGCATAGTTTCAAGTTCAATGCTTCGTCCACCCAACTTAATCCAATCCTTATGCCCTAATTGCCAATCTACGGAGCCATTGCCGCGATTCTTGGCATAAACCATAGCTAAATCGTTTATCTCTTTCCTAAGTGTCTTTATCTTCTCAAATACCGGTATCTCTGCTTGTGTTGGCTGCTGTACTATACTCTGTGCTATCTGTGCGGCTTTTGCTTTAGGTAAACCAAACATTGTGGAGATCTTATCTGTAAAATTTGTTTTTATTTCCATCGTGCCGGTTACTTCTGCCGAAATTACTTTGAAATCCTTTTGCTCCTTCTCTCTCGGTTCAATTTCCTTCCCGAACAAATCTTTATCACATTTTTCTTTTGCGGTATTCAGCGCATGGTCTCTTTCCTGTTCAATCTCTCTTGCAAATCTTACCAGCTCGTGCCGCTTAGGGATGTACAAATACGCATCCTGACTTTTAAGATGTGCCAATACTCTTATAAACCTTCCCGTAACCTGCCTGAAGAATAATTCGCTCTCTACATTTGTCGCATACACACCAACTCTTAGCCTGGGAATATCAACACCCTCACTTACCATCTTAACGCTTATCAACCATTTATCTTTTCTTCGTTTGTATTCCTTAATATGTTTGCTCGCGTTCTTGTCATCACTAACCGCAATAGTTGTAGATTCTCCGATAAGCTCAAAGATCATCTTCTTAATTCTTGCCGCATGCTCTTGATCGATCGCTAATACTAATCCTCCCGCGTCCGGGTGATTGCTTCGCCTTATCTCATTTAGTTTTTTATCTGCGTCAAGAAAAAATTGCTTCATAAATTCGCCGTTCGGATCTAATGCAGTTCTTAATCTTTCGCTCTCTCTTGCCTGACTGATCTGTTCCTCAAAATTATGCCGGTAAGTCACTCCATCCGTCTGCCATTCCATAATTCCATCGTAAGCTGGAAAGTATATCGCCCGGCAAACATTATCCTCAACTGCTTGCTGATAAGAATAAACATAGTCCGAAACACTAACATCATTTACATATTTTACAAAAGGGATAGGATTGTTGTCTCTCCGGAATGGCGTTCCGCTTAACGCTAATCTAAAAAAAGCATTCTCAAAAGCTGTTCTTAGTGCATCTCCCCAAGTTTTACTTTCTCCCGCATGATGGATTTCGTCAAGAATTACTAAGGTGCTTGTGCTATCCGTAAAGTGTTTATGAATATCCGCGTCCATACCAAGCTGTGCGTAAGTAAGCACAACTCCGTGGTAGTCACTTCCTTCTTTTCCGATACGGTTCTCCACCATCGGGTCAAGATCAATCCCGTAAAGATGCGCGTCTTCCGCCCACTGCTTTTTTAAATGCTCTGTTGGAACTACCGCAACAATTCTTTTTATGTAGTGCATGAAGTAAAGTTTATGTGCAAACCGCAAAGCCGTTCGTGTTTTACCGGATGCCGGTGTTGCAACAAGCAGAGCATCCTGCTCTTTGGCTTTCACTTTTCGTATTACTATTTCGTTGGCGTCCTGCTGCCAATCCCGCAGCGGATGTTCCCAAGGGATTAATGATCTTGGCATTTAGTTATTCCGGAAAATTACTTTTGTACTTTTCGTTAATTTGTTTGATTAATCTTTTGATTTTTGAATCAACCATTGAATGATATTCTTTGGGATAATTTTGTGTATTTAGCAAAAATTCAGATCGTATCATGAAAATAATATCTTTAAGAATCCCTTCTTCCGGGAAATTGCTATCAGTTCCACCAATACTCAATTTTTTACCATACCATTTTTCTCTTGCGTTACTTGCCATTTCAAATGTTATTAGGCAACGTTCTAAATATTCTGCAAGAATAAAATCTGGTGTGTTGCTTGCATTTTCTCGGCTGTGTTGATTAATAATCGTTGCAATATCTTTAACAATATTCTTTTCTCGTCCGCCAACTTCACGACTAACTTGCTGCTCAATTGGACGGTTTTCAATTTCCATAATTAATTCTTTTACCGTTTCTAATCCAACTTTGCTTTCAGTTAGTTCAATAACTGCTTTTAATGCTTTTAATTTTTCTAACATTTTATCTCCTATAATTATTGTTATTTCTTTCTCAATTTTTGCCGTTTACGCTCGATACGTTAAACCGACTTGTGCCTATCATTTCATAAAATTTTCTTTGTAATCTTTGTCCACTAATTTTCTAAAACTATCCTCATCTTTTTGGTTTCTTAGCTTCATTATTGCATCTGTAAATTCCAATCTTTTTCTCCTTGCGGCTTAGTTGGTAGTTAGGCGGAAATTTCCCTAACAGTGATTGTATATTTTGGTTTACCGCCAACTGTAATTTGGCTCTCTGTCCCTGGTTCAAATTTCTGTAATAATACCTGTATAAAATTGCTTGTCATATCTCGTTTTTCTCCGCTCCATTCATTCGGTCTTTTCTTATTCACTCTCCCAAGATAAATACGCTCAGTTAAAGGGGAATAGCCCAATACCGGTAAATTCCGCCTAACTTGCGTTTCCATTTGACCTCGCTTCTCTTCGGTCAAATTTTGGTTTTGTAAAGAATTTTGGACTTCATCACTTTTGTAATATTCGGTAAGTTGGTCTAATACTTCTTTTGAATTGCTTTCCATAAATAACCTCTTTTTAATAAATAATATTTCTTACAATGACGCTCAGCAAATGAAACGCCACGCCGTTATACCTCAATTTCTGCAAATAATATTTCTCCCACTGTTTTCTTTTCGCCTTCAGCAAGGTATCTTATCTCACCTTCGGGAGTGGCCCAACCGTAATCTGTAAGAAGAACTTTTTCACCGTCAAACTCCGGGAACAGCCTGTCACTCATTTCTTCTATTATGTATTCTTCTTCAGAAAGAGGTTCTATCTTTTCATTCCAAAAAGCTGTTTGCAGCAACATCCAAACCAATTTTTTATTATCGGTTTTACTTAAACTCATCCTCGCTTTTACCATTTTTTTAAAATTGGCTCTTTGCTTTAAAGTAAAGTTCATATTTTTAATCCTTTCTCAGCCGAAGGCTGATCCGCCTCTGGCGGATACTTTTTACTTTCAATTATTCTACAACTCTTCCGGCACTTCTACCGGCGGTGTGCCTTGCTCAATCAACTCAATCTTTTCACGATAACTGCGTTTAAGTGTTTTTGCATCGCCGTTTACCTTAAACACTTCATCTCTTCCGGTAATGGTGCAATACTCGGTAAATTCTTCAGCTAAATTTTTTGCCTCCATTATTTTTACGCTGCGGCTTTCTCTCTGCACAGGAACAATATCAGCCTCAAGAATGGCATCCGCTCCAAACCTTGCCTTTAACTCTTCCTTTTTTGCTGTGGTAACTTGATCTTGCAAATCTTCTTCAATCTTATACTTTATCTTTACCTCAGCGTTCTCCGGCACTTCCTGGTTGATCACAAATTCGCCGTTAATGAATTCCGCCGTTACATTCACCATTGGCCGGACAGTCTTAAACTTTATTTTCTCGGATGAAACTGTTACCCCTTCATCCGTCTGATTGAACTTACTAACAATAAAATATTTCTGTTCCGTCTCACCAAAATTGCAATTGTAAAGACTGCTTGTGTAAAACATATCCGGTGCAAACTCCTGCCAATTATGTATGTGCCCAAATGCGTAAACATCTGCCTTAGCTTTTCGCAATGACAGAGGGGAAATGATTATGTCTTGCCCGGTTAAAGGCTGTCCAGTGCTTAATCTGCTTCCTCTTACATTGCCGTGAAAACTAAATGCTTTCGGACACTTGTACCTCTCGTTCGTTATACCGAACATATCCATTAGTCCGTCAAACACTTCTCCAAACTCTTTATTATTATCGTCAATGCTCATATCCCTAACTATCATTCCTTTTGTCGGATAAGGCATAAGGTTTACAATAAATTCCGGCTCTTCTGCGTAAACGGTTTCTTCTTCACTTTCGCGCAAAATATCAACACCAAGTATCTTATCAACATGGTCGTACAACGCAAGCGAAATCGGATATTCGTATGCAAAAATATTTTCTCCTAATCTTGCAAGAAGGCTAATACTTTGAGGGTAATCGTGGTTGTTATTACCTTTATTTATAACAATCGCTTTAACATGTTTGGCTAATTCTTGTAGATACTCAAAGCCATATTCAACACCGCTGTTTTCACCAAAACTTTGTTTTGTTTCCCAAAAATCTCCGCCGTGCACTATGTAATCGACATGATTATTTTTCACATAATCCACTATCTGATCAAGCGATTCACAAGCTTTCCTTTTTCGTTTCGGGTCTTTATCGAGGTGCCAATCGGCGGTAAATAAACCTATAAGTTGATTTTTCATTGTTTGTCCTCGATGGTTAACTTAATATGAACCATTTCTAATGGTTTTATTGGGACAAATAACGCTTGTCTATTCCTAATTGAGAATTTCCCAATAATTGTTTCGAATTCGTTTTTCCCTTCGATTTCTTTGTAAGTGACCCTAATGTGATTTAACCACAAAAGGCTATATAGATTCAAAGGTGTAAGTTTTATTTCGTCTCCATCTTCTGCTGCTGTTACATCGAAGTGTTCACGTTCAAAGATTGGGTCTTTCATTAATAGTTTAATGCAAAATTGCAAAATGCTATCGGCGGTTAAAGAGCAAGTATTAAATTCACCAAGATTTCTTTGAATATCTCCCATGACCTTATCAACCAACGCTAAAACATTTTGCGGATATGATTTTTCCTTTTTAATCAATTTGAACTCCTTTTAAAACATTTCCAATTGCTGTTTATCTTTTTTTGCTTTTTTCGCTCTAACTTTTTTGCCGTTCGCTTTGCCTTCGCACACCGGACCAATTCCCTTTTCTACGCTTTTAGGATTCTTTAATTCTCTATTGCATACCGTGCACTTCATTCCTAATTCCTAATTATGGGAGTTTCCAAAGCATTTCTATAAACTCAATCTGCTTTGCTACGGAGTAAGTATCGATGCTCGTTGCTTTGTTTTTCCGCTCAAACTTTTTCTTTGCAATCAAATCATTAATTACTTTCGTTCTTTCTTCTTGCGGCGAATCTTTGAACTGCTCCGCGTAAAACTTCGCCCGCTCATTCTTATCAACCATTCCGGGAGGGAAAAGTTTTTCGTCCGGGTCTTCAACCTTTCTTTCCGCTGCCTTCGGCTTTTCTTCTATCACTTTTGCATCCTCAATCTTTTCCGCTTTCGGCTTTTCTTCAAACATTGGAGCCGGAGTTGATGTTCTAAATTCATTCTTTACTTTTTCAACTTGCTGCGGATCTGCATACAGCATACCGGCAAGCCCTAATTTCTTTCTAAGATATTCATTCTCCAGCTCGGGATGTTTTGCCAAAATATCCGCAATATCTTCAATTACACAAGGTACAAGGAACGGTTTCTTAAGTTCCTCGGCTGTGTATGTTCCTCGTAATTTTGGTAATGCTTTATTTATCGCTCTGTAAATGGCATTACTTTCAGCAAGTTGTCCCGCTTTTGCCCGGCGCTGGTTAACTGAATTCCAATCAATTTCCCCTTTTGGAAGTTTTACTTTTCCTTTGTCGTCAAGCTTATCTTCTTTGGCTGTAAACTTTTGGATATCTTCGGCGTAGTTGTATTCTCCGCTGATTTCTCCCCGCTTCGTTGATCCGTCAATGTTCCGGTAGGTCCACTGCACATAATGTTTAACATTTGTAATCCTTCCCGCATCATCATAAAATTTTTCGGGATTTCTTCCGCAAGAAATTTGAATACCGGCTGCTACTGCTATTTCATTAAGCTTTGTTAATTTTAGCGCGTAACCCCCTTGAACGTAATATGCATCTCTCTCCTTTATTACATTGATCTTTTCAAAACCAAGTTTCAATTCCGGTTTTACAAAATTCAACATCTCCGGCACCAAGGGGATCATTATTCTTTCAACTTTACGAAGAAAAGTGGAAAGTGAACTGTTATCCTGAACAAGTGGTAAATTATTCTCGTTCGCTTCTGTTTTTGATTTTTCGATTGTTGCTGTATTAGACATGTTCTACCTCTGCGGTTATCGGCACACTTAACTCGCTCATTAGATATGCCTCGTTATTTGATTGTGGATGATTTTTTTTCGATTCTTCCTCAATCTCGTCTAAACGGATTTTGTAAGATTCTCGGTCTTCATCGCTTAAATTTTTGCTGTCCTTCCCGTAGAGATAGTCACGTACTATCTTTCTATCTGCTTCAAGTCTGCGGAGTGTTCTAAGTTTTGTCATTGCACTAGCGCGTAATTTTTGGCACTCCAAACAAGACGTACATTCCTTTACACCCGTTAATCGTAAATCCTCAGCGCCGCAAATCGGTTTATTGCTGCCGTTATTTATGTGAACTTTTTCCATTTGTTTGAACTCCTTTGAATTTAAATTTCTTATTTATCCGCCTGAGGCGGAATTCCTAATTGTTTTCTGTGCCATTTTCCTTACTCTTTCTATAAATGCAACATCCACTATCTGCCGTGGCTGTTCCTCCTTTTTTTTCGTTTTGCCGAACAACCCTAAAACTTCAAAAATATTATATGATGGTCTTTTGCTATCCGGGAAATAACTTGGCTGAATATGTTCCGGTACAAATTTTTCCCGGAATGTATCGCTTTCTTTTAAGCCCATTATTTGCGCAGCTTCCAACTCGGAGACCGCAACGCGATTTCCGCCTTCCAACACCGTTGGCTTTTTCTTACGCTTGTCTTCTTTAACAACTTCCGGCATGGACCAATCCTCTTATATCATTCAATAATGCTTCAATTAAAAAAGTTGATTTCATTTTATCGGTATAAGCTATCAGATCACCAATGCCCATTTTGTTACCGCTCTTATCGCAAGGATTCCACCATGCGCGTAACGCTTGTTCACTTACGCATAATTTGTGTGAAAGTTCTTCCCTCACTTCTTGCGCCGGTAAAAATGGATCGTTCTTTTCTACCCGTTTTTGAAAAGTTAATCCGTCAATCTCATCTTTTAAATTTTTGCAAAATCTTTGCAATACCATTTCAGATTTTGGGGTGTAACGTTCACGCTTGTTCTCAACAAATATTCTGGTAAAACTATTTACCGGAACCCGTCCATTCGGTCTATCTTCCCTCGCTATTGTAGCAAAGGAAATTCCGTGCGGGATCGTATCGAAAATTGATATTAGTCCGCTCATTGTATTGCTCCTTTGATTATTGAACATAGTTAACATATATTTTTATTTATAAATTAACGGTAATGTGCTTATGAATTTGTCTAACTCTTCCTTAGTAGAACAATTCATGAAATTATTGAACAACTCGTCTTTCTTTAACTTCTTGTGGATGATCTCCCATGATCTGGCTTCATGGAATTTATAGCCTAATCCTTCATACCCTTGCGCGTTGGAGATTTTATATGTTATAGCTATCGGTTCTTTCCCGGCTAAGGCATTGCTGTAAGGAATCGATTTCCCTATCTGCAATATTCCCGCGTACTGCAATAGCCGCGTCATCTTGTTAGCTATCGGAGGAATATTCCTATTCCCCAACATTCGCATGGTTAAATACTTTTCGTCCGCGCTTCTGGCATGGATGAAAAAAACTTTTTCACTCTGTGCATTCAAATTGTTTTTTAGCTTTTCAATCTCATTCTGCTGTGAGTTTATTGTATCGGCTGTCTTTGCTTTGAATTCCTCAACATCCGCAACTGTCCGCTTCATTAGTTCGCCCTGTAAACTAAAGGCTAAATCTTTCAGCACGTTCATCGGCAAACTCGCTACATCTAACGCTGGCATTAAAGCCGTGTTCCCGTCGCTCATAACTCATCTTCCTCAATTTGAAATTTCTGTCTCATTGCATAACTCCAATCTGAAATAACCTGGAGGATATGCTTTACTTCATCTTTCACTACTTTGCTCGGAGATTCCGGAAGGTACATTAGTGTAGGAATTTGTAGCATTTCATTCCCGATAAACCCTTTTGTTTTGTCAATCCAACTGAATATTTTTCCCATTTCCTTATACTCTTGCACGGCTTTGCTCTGGCGCTCTTTCAGCTTTTCAACTTCTTTGTGGAGGGATTCAAGTTCATCTTTCTTTTCTTTTACTTCACGTAATCCTTTAAGCTCTGTCTCGGCTTTTGTAAGATCGGCTTTCAACTTCCGCAATTCCTCTTGCTTATTTTCAAGGGCTTTTGTTGAATCTTTATCATCCTTTTTCTTCATCAAATTTTCGATTGTTATATTCTTGCTCGATAGTTGCTCTTCTTTTTCCGCCAAACTTTCTTGCAGCTTTTTATAAGCGCCGTTTATGCTTAACTGGTTTTCATCAAGTGCTTTTATCATTTCCGGGTCGGCGCTCTCCATTACTTTCTTTGCTTTGCGTAAAGTTTCTTTACTACCAAATCCAACTGCCGCCGCTACTTTTGTATTGGTTTCACCTTCCGCAAGTATTTGCGTAAGCTGTGGAATTGCCCCTCCTGTTGAAGTTGCTTGTCTTTCTCTCGCCTTTTCCCGTTCAACCACTTCAAGCCTTCGCGCTAAATCCATTCTTTCCGTAAAAGAAAAGTTCTTCCGGTTTTCATTTTCGCTAATTTCTATCATTAACCTGTGTTCGTAATCGCGAACGGTCAACGTCCTTACTTCCACTTGTTTGTACCCAAGCTGCTTCATTGCCATCATTCTTCTTTCACCGGCAAGCAAAACCTTTTCCGGAGTTACTACCGGCGGATTGATCAAACCATTTACCAGGATATCCTCGGCTAATTCCGAAATATCCCCAAAATCTTTTCTTATCCTATCCTCGCGGATAATTACATCACCAATATTTACAAGCATATTCTCTCTCAGTTTTAGTTTAAGTTCTTAATCATAATCTTATTCTTAATCGTACTCTTTGCGGTTTGGTAATTACGATGGAACCTGTAGAAATTCTCCGGTTTAATCTTCGCCTCAATCACTCTAACAGCAATTAACGGCTCACCCAATAACATTACAGCCTCCAACCGTCTTTCCCCCGCCAAGAGCACGTATTGACCGTTTCTCGATTCAATTACATGTATAGGGTTGCGTAACCCTTCACTTTTAATACTCTCTGCAAGCGCCGGTATATCTCCGTAATCTTTTCTTATTCTTTCAAGAACTACGATGTTACTTGCTACGATGTGCCTAATTATTTCCACGATGAACTCCTTTTTATAAATTAGTTATTGCCTACTGCTAATTGCTGACTGCTATCTGCCGACTTTCTTCCCTGGCATCTATTCCTTCTTGCAAACGGCCAATGCCTAAAACACTTATCCGCATCAGGTTTTCGGTTGATCACATTCTGTTTAATTTTCTTTGTACATCCCGGCTCTGTGCATTGAACAGTAGAGAAAACTCTAAAATCTTGTTTGCTCATAAAACTTCCCTATAATTTTTTTAGTAATAAATTGAATTGCTGCGAACGCAAGGGCAATAAATGGGAATCCGGTATTCTTGATTTTCTTTTTAACAATTATGGTTGATAAACCTCCATCGTTAAGAATGATTGTAGATTCTCCATCTGAAGTTAAAATTGTTGTATTAATGCTCATGCCGTTACCTCATCGGTTAAATATTTTTTATCAAATTTGGGAGTGTTAATAACTTTTTTCCCCGCAGCAAAACCCGCATCGTAATTTTCTTTGGCTATCTTTTGGTTGGCATCTCTTAGAAATTGATTCTCTTCGGTAAGTCTTGCGCATTCTTTGCGTTCGATATTCTTTGATTTTTCTAATCTCTCTATTTCCTTGTCAGACTTAATTAACACATAAGCGCAAGCAGCAAGAATAATTATCATCCCAACAACTACCCCGACTGAAAAAGACGGATAAAATTCCCTAAAAATTTCCATGTTCATTGTTTTCCCTTTGAATTTATTTATCCGCCTCTGGCGGAATTCGTAATTATTAATTCCTAATTAATTGAACTGCTCGAACGCTTCTTGAACTCTGCTCGAATGATAACACTTGCCTTTTTCTATATGTTAAGTTATGTTTCATGTAGTTCTTTGAAATTCTTCTGAAGGTGTATAAGCGTTGATGAATTGTTTAATTCTTGCCATTAGCTTCATGTTGTTCCCGGAAAATGCCATAAAAATATTTTGAGGCGAAGTAAACAACATCTCGGCAAGCTTTGTTTGTACACCCGCTTGATCTTCCTTTGCAAGCAGTTCGTATGCTTTTGCTTTTATTTCTTCTCTCTCTTCAGGAGAAATTACGATTTGGATTTTTCGATAATCCTTTTTAACTTTTATGTCGTTCATTGGTTCTACTTTTTATTTGTTTTTTATTTTGTTTTAACTGCGCTGTAAAGATAAATGATTATAAAGTCATTGTCAAGTATTTTTTTATTTTTATTTAACTTTTGTTTATTTGTTTGATTTTTATGCCAAAAAGAAAAGATTTAATTAGAAAATTATTAAAAGATTCCGGTATCAAGGATGTTCAAATTGCAAAAATGCTTGATATGACCGCCGCAAATTTTAGCTATCATATGGCAAAAGAGGACATTGATCTTGATTTGTTCACCCAAATATTAAAAACCCTTGAAGAAAAAAAGGGTATCAAAATAACAGTTCCACCAACCCAAAGTTATACTGTCCACGATGAAAGTTTCCAAAAACATACTGAGGGTGAAGGGATGCATGGGAACTTTGTCGGTGAGCCAAGAGAATATAACTACAACGGTATCACCAGCACAACTTTAGAAAGGGTCATAAAACCATACGAAGACCTGATCGAAATGCTTAAACTACAATTAGCCGAAAAAGAAAGACGAATAAAAGAGTTGGAGGAAAAATTAACGAACAAAAAAAGAGGTGTACCATGAGAGTGGCAATAATTTTTATAGCAGTGTTTTTTAATGTTGGGTTTGCACAAAATATTGATTCGCTTGAAACAATATCCAATAACTTAAAAACGGAAATCAGAACATTAGAAGATGAACTCGAAACCATAAAAGGGGAGAATACACAATTTACGATTAACGGCAATATTACAGATGTAACTGCTGATGGATCGGCGATAATTTGGGGGAGTGCGATTCCTGTTGATTTAAACACATTAATACCTGGATTTACCAGCAGAGGTTTTATGGTAGTTTTAAACCCAAACAAAGAGAATACTTATCTTGATATGTATGTTAATGGTCGTCATTACTATAAAGGGGAAGAAAAGAGAACGAAATATTTTGGCGACCTACCTTCAAAAACAAAAGATATAATTAATTTGAAAGAGTACAAGATTAAATTACTTACTAACGAAATTACAAGTATAAATAACGACGTTTTCCGCTTAAAGGGGGAAGAAAGTTTACGAAAAGCAGAAAGATTATATACAGAGACGAAATATTCTGAAAGCCTGGTTGAATTGGAAATTGCGAAATATTTTTCAGTTGAAGGGAAAATAGTCAATGGTCTTCTTTATAAAAATTATGTTGAGCTAATTAAAGAATCTCAAGCAGTTAAAAATTATAGCAATGTTTTTACGTTTATAGATACAGCCGTTGAGCTTCCGGGTCTAAGTGAAGAACAATACCAACACCTAAAAACAGTTCATTCCTCTTTATGTATTTACCTTGCCGATTCCTGCTATCAGAACAAACTATTTGATGAATCCATCACTTATTATGATAACGCAGAAAAATATGGTTTTAAATTATCTACTGAAGAAAAAGAAAGAATCGCAAATATCTATTTTAATCAAGCCGAAGAACAATTAAAATTAAAAAATGCCAATAAAGCATCTATGCTGTATCTTGATGCAGTTTATTATGACAAAAAATTATTCAAAGTAATTGATGAACATTTAGACAGCCAAAAAAGATCAAGTTTCCTTTATATAACATTATCAGTTATTCTACCGGGGATGGGTTTGGTTGCTCAAGGTGAAGAAGAAGGGTGGGCTTGTTTTTCAATTTCCACTTCTGCTATAATAGCAGCCATATTATTCCATCAACAAATAATGCAAACACCAAGTTCTTATTTAAATAATCCTGGGGCTGGCAATCCACGGGATGAATCCACTGGATATAGAAATATAAGTTTAGGTGTTTTTGCTATTGCTTATATTTGGGGTATTATTAGCACTGAAAATCATGTAGATGAATACAATAAAAAATATAATTTATCCTTTAACACAAACAACAACAAATTAAATTTTGCAATGAGGATTAACTTTTAACTATTTCTTTATAACCTTTTTAACACATAAAATATTTTAAGAACTAACATTCAAAGGAGTTCAAACATGAAAAAACGCAGATATACGCCGCCCCCTTTCGGCTATCTTTGGGATAAAGATTCTCAATCTTTTATTATAAACAAAAAAGAAAAAGATTGCCTCCTCTTTATTTTTAAACTGCTCGATAAAGGGCAAACACAAAAAGAAATCATTCGGCTGTTGAATGAGCAACCGGAGAAATACCCAACCCGGAAAGGGAAAAGATGGTCTCAAACAACTTTGGGGTTTATGCTAACCACTAAAAGACTTCAGTTCTATTCCGGTTTTGATGAAGACAATAAACCCGGTACATGGAATGCTATTATCACTCCCGAACACGCCGCAAAATTAATTGAGCAACTTGGAACGGAAGAACCAACATCACGTCCGCGTAAAAATGTTTTTCTTGTTTCAAACCTGGATATTGCCTTTTGTGGACATTGTGATTCTACAGCAAAAGCATCCTTTGTTAAACGTAAAGAAACAAAAACTACAGACTATTACTATAACTGTAGCAACAAAGAGCAGCATGGCTTAACCGCTTGCCCTAACAGCAAACTCGTTCGCCAGCATCTTGTAAATGATCTTATCCTGGAGAATGTTACTTCATATAGAATAAACCTTGCGAAAATAAAAGAGTACACAAAAGCCAAAGAAGAAGCAATAGTAATCAGATCAAACCAAATCATCAATAAACTTAAAATTGATTCCGACAAAACACTTGAGGCAATTCATTCCTCTACCTCATTCAATCCGGAATATGTGGAAAAACTTAAATCAATAACAACTGAAGTAGATAACCAACTAAAGATCAAAACAGAAAAATTTGATTTCAGTAAATTCAAGTTCGGAAGATTTGAAAATATGGACATCCATAAACAGCGCGAAGTTTTGAAAAATCTCATCCGGTCCGTTCACATTTTCAAAGATCACATAATCATAAATTATTACTTTGCTGTTACTCCAAGCGGAAATACACAAGTGAGTTTAAATTATGAGAAAAAGTAAACTTCGTTTTGATAAACAAGGCTCCCCTTACATCTATATCCGTTATGATGAAGATGGGAAAAGGGTGGAAAAATCTACCAGCATTCTTAAAGAAAATCGGGACATGGCTTATCAATTCCAAACTATTTTCGATTATGAGCGAATGCAAAAGAACGCTAACCCCGAACACATTGCCCCAAATGCCCCATTACAATCAGCCTTTGATCACTTTTTAAGAAATAACAAACAAAAGAATAAAAAAACTATTTATGAATACAATAACTTTTTCAAGAAACTTGCAAAGGTTTTTCCTCCCGGCTCCGATTGCTCAACACTCACAAAATACACCGTAGAAAATTTTCTTAATGAGGTTAAAGAATGGAAGTATGCGCACAACACAAAGGCAAATATTTGTAAGAACATGAAGAAGTTCCTCAACTTCCTTTTCGAATACAGTTACATTCCAAACGCTTTCCGATTAAATAAAGATGTTATCACTTCCCCGAAGATCTCAACAATTATTATTTTCTCCAGTGAAGATATTTCTAAAATATTTGCAGCTCTCAAAAAGAAAAACACAAACTTTCAAACTATGATGTTAATGTTATTCTACACCGGTCTGCGCCCTACGGATATTTACAAAATAGAAGTGAAAGAAATTGATCTTGCAAAAGAAATTTTTCTCTACTATTCACAAAAAGGAAAGATTGAGAAGATCCGCCCTATCCATTCCATGCTCGTTCCGGTTTTAACAAAAAGAGTTAGCGAAGTAAAACACGGGAGAATAATAAACTACTCCGGCACGGACGAAATGGGAACGGCTTTTAGAAGATTCTTAAAAGATGTTAAACTCATCGGTAAGGGTTATACGCTTCGCACTCCTAGAAAAACATTTGAAACAATTGCATTTGAACAATCTGCGCGAGTAGAAAGCGTTGCGGAATTAGTAGGTCACTCTCCCGAAACGGCTGCGAGACATTACAGGAGAATTAGCACGGACGAGATGCGAAAAGATTTAGAAAAGGTAACATTCTCTGAAAAAGTGGGGCAATAATGGGGCAATGATGAAATAAGCAAATGATTTTAATTTCCTATATTTGTTTATTTTGTAATAAGTTATCCTTTGTGGGCTCTATAGGATTCGAACCTATGACCTTCTGCACGTCAAGCAGACGCTCTAACCAACTGAGCTAAGAACCCAAGATTATAAATCACAATTTCCAAAACTCAAATAACAACTTATCTTATTAACCAATGACTAATCAACAAAAACAAAAAAAGCCAAATGTGAGAAGCCAAAACTTTAGTTACAAAAAATTTGACTTTTGACTTTTGACTTTGGAAACCGACTTTTCATTGCTTTTTGTACCGAGAGCCGGACTCGAACCGGCACGTCCCAACGGGACACAGGATTTTAAGTCCTGTGCGTCTACCAATTCCGCCATCCCGGCAGAAAAGTCATTTTTTACT